>ERZ791887.124-NODE-124-length-86411-cov-5.640847_pt1 | contig 86411 bp, 64 predicted proteins | sample MGYA00510157_ERZ791887 | MGnify/ENA primary metagenome ERZ791887 (study PRJEB30046, sample SAMN00792112) | human gut metagenome | study: EMG produced TPA metagenomics assembly of the A metagenome-wide association study of gut microbiota in type 2... | reverse complement strand
ATAGATCCAGAGATGTTGTATGGGTTGGAAAATGTAAGTGAAAAGATTGCATAAGGAGTTGCCGTCATTCAATGGCGGCAATTATTCATGACAATAGAATGCTCGCAGAGCGTGCACTCTATTGTTGTATAGATAAAAACAATATAACAAAACGGAATTTATATGAGGTAAAGCAGCATGAAGTGTCCATATTGTAGTGAAGAAATGATAAGAGGATACCTAATGAGCTCACGAGACATTACTTTTGCAGTTGATAATCTGACAAAAGTTTTTCGCATTAAAAAATCGGACGATCTGGAATTGAGTAAAGGTTCAGAAGGAATCCCTCATTGTGAAGCTTATCGTTGCAGTAGTTGCAAAAAGATTTTGATTGATTATGCAAATAAATAAATTCAAGTTTAACGAACAGGAGGAAATTTAAGTAATTAAATATATTATCAAAAGTGAGTAAACATACTCAAAGATACTTAAAATCCATAGTATTAGTTGGTAACTTAAAACCACTGAAATCATAGGAAAGATAAGCCAGTGCAAGTTGAAACAGTCTTGCTAACTATAGGGTAGAACCTTGATGGTAATGATTGAGTAATGGTAGGAGTCCATGAAAACCAAATGGCAAAAAAATCAAAATTTTAGAAAGGAAAAGCTATTTAGATGAACCTATATCTAATCAATAAAAAAAGAATTTATAGGTATGTACCGATGGCTTAGTCGGGAATTTACGACTGTGGAGTGTACAAGAACTTGTGAGTAGTGTGTCACTTGCGACCACCAAAGCATACACGATGAAGCAGTAACTACAAATTGTGAGATTGTAGCGAATCATCTAGCATATACATTTGTATATGTTTTTAGTAGCAGATGATGATCACATGAAAATCTTATATGAACTATCTTGGTTATGGGAAACGCTGGGCATTGCACTTGTGGCTGCGGCTGTCTGTGTGGCTTGCGCCACGCTGATCTGCAAGGCAGCGAAGAAAAAGTTCGGCAAAAAGGTGTTGGCAGTCATAGGGGCTGCGGCATTTGTGGGCGCGATTCTGGCGATCATTCTGATCGCCCGGACACCGATGCCGCTTTGATAGGACGGAGGATTGAATAATAGAAGGTCGGGGTCAGACCCCGGGCAAACTTTCACCTGTGAGAAGTGTCAAGGTTTTCTAATCACCACATGAATATAAATTGACAAAAATGACTATAATGACTACAATGATTACAATGGTGATTAGGAAAACTACAGGAGGTGCCTTATGACATTTATTGAGAGCGAAACTATCGAACTCAAGTCTTCGGTTGTTGCAGACCTTTGCAAAGAGGTGATTGCCTTTGCTAACACAAGAGGCGGCACTCTTTACATTGGTGTTGAGGACAATGGTACGGTGATTGGTGTGGATAGTGCCGACCGTGTTACCTTGCAAATAAATAATATGGTTCGGGATTCCATCAAACCTGATATTACGATGTTTGTCCACTACGAGACACAGGTGATAAATGATAAACAAATTATCGCCGTGACCGTTCAGGAGGGTACAGACCGTCCCTATTATCTGGGCAGTAAGGGATTAAAGCCCAGCGGCGTGTATGTCCGCAATGGTACATCTACAGATCCTGCCTCTGATACCGTCATTCGAAAAATGATTAAAGAAACCGATGGCGACAGTTTTGAAACCATGCGCTCTTTGGAGCAGAATTTGTCATTTCAGGCAGCTGAAGCACAGTTTGCCAAGAGGAAGGTTCCCTATGATGCTGCTAAGATGCAGACTTTGGGAATGGTTTCCTCGGACGACATTTACTCCAATGTAGCGTTGCTTCTGTCCGAACAATGTCCGAGTACCATCAAGGCTGCAACCTTTGCCGGTGTTGATCAGAGCGTATTCCAAGATAGACGTGAGTTTACCGGTTCGTTGTTTCAGCAGATGGAGGATTTGTATGCCTATCTCGATCTGCACAATCAAACCAAGGCCACATTTGAGGGACTATACCGAACTGATACCAAAGATTATCCAGAGGACGCGCTGAGAGAAACATTGATGAATTCTCTGGTGCATAGAGATTATTCTTTTAGTGCCAGCACCCTTGTCAGTATCTATGATGATCGAATCGAATTCGTATCCGTGGGCGGTCTGCCTGCCGGAATCACTTTGGATGACATTATGCTAGGACTTTCCGTTTGCAGAAATCCGAAATTAGCAGCTATCTTCTATCGCTTACAGCTGATTGAAGCTTACGGAACCGGTATGCCCAAAATCATGAAAGCATACGCAGGCACAGGGGTAGAACCTAAAATTGAAGTGACAAACAACGCTTTCAAAATTACACTCCCCAATAGAAATGCCGTTAAGGCAACTGATAGCGTGCCTAATGAACGTAAATCCAATGAAGAAAAGATTCTGGACTTGATTGCCCAAAACGGCTATGTAGTGCGTAGCGATGTGGATCAACTGTTGGATGTCAGCCAAACAACGGCCAGCCGTATTCTAAAACGCATGGTTACAGACGGCTTGATCTATCAGGACGGAAGCGGCAGAAAAACAAAATACAGAAAAGGTTAATCGTTTGCAACAACTGGCTTAAAACCCAGGGGTCAGACCCCGGGCAAAACCCATCCAAAGGTTTGTCCCCTTATAGAAAAAGTTCATTTGATTTCTGAACGGAACAGGCTTTCTTGATAGCTGATGCCACAACAGAAACCGTTACCTTGTTAAGGCTGCGTGCATGAACAGGGCAGATTGAGACACATCTCATACAGGAAATGCACTTGGATTTATCGGTGACCTTGCCATTGTCCTTGGAAATCGCCTGAGCAGGACACTTCTCCGCGCACAGACCGCAATTTGTGCAATGAGAATCAGCAGAGGGAACAAATCCGCTGCTGGATTTTTTGTAAGGACGCTTGCCGGGAATGGCGGGAACTGCCAGGGAGCCGGATAGTGCTTTTTCAAAAATTTTGGTACCGAATGCAGAGAGTTGTTTGCAGTCTTCTGCATTGGGACGACCTGCGGCATATTCGTGAATAATTGAATGTTCTGCAATGGCAGAAATGGCGGCAATCACCTGAAAGCCAGCGGCATTTGCAGTATCCTCCATTTGAACAAGCGTACTCCCATAGGCGCGATTCCCATATACTGCCACAAGAACGCACTTCGCGCGATTTCCATTGATCTGAGCAAAACGATCAATTGCCAGCTGTGGGGCTACATCACCAAAAGACGGCATGGCGACAAGCACCAGTGAATCGGATTCAATGAAGAACGATGCGAAATCTGTGGAGGTAGATGAAAGATCAATCGTTTGGACTTCCGGCCAGTTCTGAGTGATTGCAGCGGCGACTTTTTCGGTTCCGCCAGTGGGACTGAAAAGAATCTGATAGCACTTCATTATAAACACTCCTTTGATGTAAAAAATAGAATTAGGGAGGTCGGGGTCAGACCTCGGGCAAACTCCATTTGCGATATATTCGTAAAGGTGGTCTAATTCACGGATCGCTCTTGGGTTGACCTTTACCTTATATTTATCTAAAATGTTTTTTCTCCAACTCTGTAAAAACAATTTCTGCGTCAACTGCTTCTGCTCCGTTAGCAATTTCCTGCTCGGATTCGAAGATTGCTTGGTCGATGCGATTTATTCTTGCGAATTTATCATATAGTTCACTGCTCATCACAACCAAGTCGCTATATCCATTTTTGGTAATAAAAATAGGCTCCTGTTCCTTGTGCGCAATATTTGAAATCTCAGTTGTATTGCGTAAATCCTTAATAGGCATAATAAGTGGCATGATAATTCACTCCTTTCTTTGACATAATTACAGCATAATTATGCTCCGCGAACAATGGGAATATACCATTCTTTTTATAAAAATATCAATAGTAAAAACAGAGGTCAGGGTCAGACCCCAGGCAAACTCATTGATACGCAAAAACATATTAGGAGTCCGTATTTTTGGACAGCACATTGTTTATTATAAAGAAAACGAAAAGTGTAAGGAGGTTGTCACATGAGAGTTATTATAACTGATACCGTGTTTATATTGAATCATGACAATCCAGCATTGGAGGTGTTCAAAGATGTGCTGTTGGTTGTTTGCCTTGAAGGAAAAGCCGTAACGGATAAATATGAATGTTTTGTAAGCCCATATAAACAGGTTGGAATGGAAAACGATAAAATTGGAGTGGATGACCAGCGATACAAAGCATTGGAATCTGTGACTGATGATTTGAATAGAAAATTACGATATCATGATGATATTTTATTTTTGACGGATGGTAATCCAGAAAGCTTATATCCATTCTATGTTATTAAAGATAGGAACGAATTTAACAGCCTTCATCTTTGTACTGTTTCTCCGTGGAATTTTGAAGGTAAGCGACGGATCCAGGGACATAAGGATATGTTATCGGATTTATCAAAACTCACATCAATTCTTTATATAAATAGCAATAAGTATCTATTGAATTTAGAGAAGGATGCCACTATGAAAGATGTAATGCAGAAGCTGGAAGCTGATTATGCTGCATTATTGCCGACTGTAGTGAATAGCATTGGAGAATTATATGGTGGATATTATTTTGATTTTGCTTCAAATACATATGTGGCTATTGAAGAAGGGTTTAATGGAATTGATTTATCAAAGAAGAATCAATTAGATACAGAATTTAAGGCAGAGTTACATAGAAATTTTTGTACATTAGGATTGATTATGTCACCTGATTATCCGGAAGAGGATGACGGAACCAAGAAGGAAATAGAAAGGGTTCCTGCCAGAATAGATGGTAAAAAGATTTGTGAATATCTGAGAAATCAAAGAATTGAATTGGCAAAAGCTAACGGAATAGAGTTTGAGTCAGAAGAGTGTCCATCAATTGGACCATGTGCTGGAACTTGTGCTAAGTGCGATCAGGAATCTGCATATTTGAGAGATGAGCTTGAAGCTATTCCTGCTGCGGATAGAGTTATTCCGGATTTTAAATTAACAGAATGGGAGGTGGAAGCATGATTGGTGATATTATGTCTGTTTCAAGATTAAGGATGGCTACAGATGGTCAGGGTGTTTCCACCCTTGTTGCTTTCTTTGATTGTCCATTGGAATGTAAGTATTGCATAAATAATTCATGCCATGACACAAATAATGGTTTTTCAGGTGTGCCAAGAGCTGCATATAAGCCAAAAGAATTATTAGAGGTGCTCAAGAAAGATGAAATTTATTATCTTATGACCGGCGGAGGTGTAGTATTTGGTGGTGGCGAGCCTCTGCTGCAGTCAGCATTTATACATGAAGTGTGTCAGCTGATGAATCCCAGATGGGTTAAGCGAGTTGAAACTTCTCTGAATGTACCGTGGAGATGTGTGGAACCACTTTTGAAAGATATTGATGAATGGATCATTGATATCAAGGATATGGACGGATTTATCTACAAAGAATACACCGGGGTAAATAATGAAAAAGTTATGCAGAATCTTTTTAGAATTAAAGATACTGTTCCTGCTGATAGGTTACATATAAGAACACCGAACATTCCAGGATTTAATACGAAGGAAGATGTAGCAAAATCAGTGAAATGGATAAAAGATGTTCTGGGTGTAGAGGCAGAAGTGTTTGATTATTATGCACTTCCTCATACCGTTAAAGCACCTGATTGGCGGCATGATGGCGAGTATGAAGAATAACGATTTCGTTCAATCAAGTCAGCGCAGACCACGCTTTCAAAGAGGGCGAAGATAACCGCAGCTTGAACGAAATCGCTGTGCGATGGTCCGTCAAGGCCGTGGCGCAGTTTTCTCTTTAACCTAAAAAGAGGTCGGGGGTCAGACTCCGGTCAAAACCCTATAGATGTAAGGGGGTGACGAAGTAACTGTTGTTGTTCCTCCGTGAATAATTTTCTGCTCATGAAAATCCTCCATTTCTGTGATTAGAATCCTATTTGAGAGGTAGTGTCCAAGAAACAGGGTTCACATAGGAACGGTGTTTGAAAAACAGGGGAAGGGTTAGTGAGTGTGTCTGAGAATCAGGTACTACACTAATTCATGTGTCCACTGTTATGGGTACATTATATTCTAGGGAAAGGATATAAAGAAGAATACAGATGAGTGTGTACGTGTTGTTGAAGAGACGATTTTTGATTTGAAAATCAGAAATGATGAATCTGAATATATGAAGGAAGAATGAGGCGTGTTGCTATAAGTAGGTGTTTGTATTATAATTTCTATAATTGAAAAGGACTTATGTGGATAAAATAATGTAATTCTTAGTGAACATACGAGAAAGGATAATTTATGGATAGAATTGTACAGAGCTATATGGATTCTTTTTTAAAATCGCAGGATATAGTTGAAAAAAATCAAAGCAAACAATTTGAAATGTTTTCTTCATATTGCGCTATAGAACAAATGTATTCAGAAAATTTTAACCCGATAGATGTTACAATAGGAGATGGTGATGATTGTGGAATAGATGCAATAGCAATATTGGTGAATGGATTGCTGATTACATCAAAAGAGGAAATAGATGATTTGCTTGAGATTAATAAGAAATTATCTGAAATAAATTTTGCTTTTGTACAGGCAAAGACATCATCAAATTTTGACTATAGTGATATGGGAACCTTTGGAACGGGAGTAAAAGATTTCTTTTCAGACAGTCCACAAATGCGAAGAAATGAGGCTATAATTGAAAAAAGTAAAATTGTCGAATATATTTTTCCAAAGGCTACATATATAAAGAAGAAACCTGTATGTTATTTGTATTATATAACCACAGGAAAATGGATTAATGATCAAAATTGTGTAGGGAGAATGGAACTTGTCAAAAGTGATTTGTTAGACTTGAATATTTTTAGTAATGTAGTATATATTCCGGTTGGTGCTGATTTATTGCAGAAATATTATAGAAACACAATAGATGTGATTGAAACAGAAATAGAGTTTAGTAATAAAATTCTTTTGCCAGAAATACCTGGAGTTACTCAGTCGTATTTAGGGTATATTGATAGTGAATCTTATTTGAAACTCATTACAGGAGAAAATGGAGAAATACGTAAAAGTGTGTTTTATGACAATGTAAGGGATTTTCAGGGAGATAATCCCGTGAATCATGAAATATCTGAATCGTTAAGGACAGATTCACAAAAATTTGTTCTTCTAAATAATGGTGTGACTGTGATATGTAAGGAATTGTCGAATATAGGAAATAAATTCACATTGACAGATTATCAGATTGTTAATGGATGTCAAACTAGTCATGTTATATTTAATAATAAAGATGATATAATAAATGGATTGCAGTTACCGATAAAATTAATAGAAACAGAAGATGATGAAACTGTAAACAGAATAATAAAGGCAACAAACCGTCAAACAGAGGTACCTGATGAACAGTTAATAGTATTAAACGAATTTCATAGAAAATTGGAAGCATTTTATGGAACATTTTCGGGAGCCAATCGCCTCTATTACGAGAGAAGGTCCAAGCAATATAATTATGGAACAGATATTGAAAAAGTGCGTATTGTTTCTATAAGCACTCAAATTAAAGCGGTTGCATCTATGTTTTACGACAAACCACATTTAGCTAGTAGATATTATGGTCGTTTGTTAAAATCAATAGATGGAATTTTTAATGATGGACATCAGCTATTGCCATATTATACTTGTGCATTTACATTATATCGTTTGGAATTTCTATTTAGAAATAAGAGCATTCCTGCGCAATATAGAAAATTTAAATATTATATATTAATGCTGATTAAATATGATTTAGCTGATGATAAAATTCCTGAAATGAATGCAAATAAGATGAATAAGTTTTGCGAGAAAATTTTAGCTATAGCATCGGATAATTCGAAATTAACAGACGAAGTAAATAAATTAACGCAATTAATTGATAAGCATGTAACAGATATCACTAGTGCGGAATCTACTAAAACAGCTACTCTAGTAGAAAATTTGAAAACGGAATTTGTAATTAAATGATGAAAGAAAAAATCCACTTGTCGATAAGTTGAAACAGGTGGATTTTTTCTGCTTAAATACGATCAATTGTTCGTAAACGTCAAATCCTTCGTCTTGGTTAATTAGCTTTTTTATGCCACACTCTAAATGACACGAAAAACTATTAACACATGGATCAAATAACTCAAATTGTCCGCAGGTCTAACTGGATAAAGGTCATTCAACAGTGCCAGGATAGAACGGCAGGCATCACGGAAAAGCAGTGGCTTGCTGAAAACGACATTTCTGAAAAATCTTGCTATTACTGGCTCCTAAAAAGAGGTCAGGGGTCAGACCCCGGTCAAACTTGCTGGTAGAGTGAATATTGCGGAAGAACCAGAATCGCCCGGAATACTCAGTAGAGAAATAAATTGAATAAGGATGAGCTGATAGACCGGTGGGGTAATGCCTTGTCGGTTCATTTTTTATGGAAAAATCCATGAAATTGTGATAGAATATATTTTGGGCTTTGTATACTTTTGACATATGCTCTCATGCTATTTATATGAAGTCCGTTTTTATGGACACAATACTCAATCGGGGCAGACCCCGGCCAAATACACAGATAATAGGACGGATAAAAAGGTAAAATAGAAATAGATTGGGCGATTGGATGACATGAAAATATTAGATAACATTACGAATACTGTCCGCGATGACCTGCAGGTGGAGATAAAACGAGGAAGCAAGATATCGGTTGCGGCAGCTTGCTTCTCAATGTATGCATATCAGGAATTAAAAAAACAACTGGAATCTGTAGAAGAGTTTCGGTTTATTTTCACGTCACCAACCTTTGTAAAGGAAAAAGCAGAGAAGCAGAAGCGCGAATTTTATATTCCCCGTCTTTCCAGAGAAACCAGCCTGTATGGTACAGAATTTGAGATTAAACTACGCAATGAGATGACCCAGCGCGCGATTGCCAAGGAATGCGCAGATTGGATTCGTAGAAAAGCCAAATTCAAGTCGAATACGACTGGAGAAAATATGATGGGCTTCATGACTGTCGATGCGAAAGATGCGCAGACAGCTTATATGCCAATGTCTGGATTTACTACGGTAGATATCGGATGTGAGCGTGGTAACAACACCTACAACATGGTCAACTGCATGGAAGCACCATTCTCTCAGCAGTATATGCAGCTGTTTGACCAGTTGTGGAATAACCGTGAAAAAATGCAGGATGTCACGGATGTGGTGATTGAAAATATCAGTACGGTCTATGCAGAAAATTCTCCGGAATTTATCTATTTTATGACCTTGTACCATGTCTTCAGTGAGTTCCTAGATGATATCTCTGAGGATGTGCTGCCCAATGAAGCAACTGGATTTAAGCAGAGCAAAATCTGGAGCATGCTCTATGATTTCCAGCGAGATGCTGTGCTTGCGATTATCAATAAGCTTGAAAAGTACAACGGCTGCATCCTTGCGGATAGTGTTGGTCTTGGTAAAACCTTCACTGCACTGGCTGTCGTAAAATACTATGAGAATCGCAATAAATCTGTCCTTGTTCTCTGTCCGAAGAAGCTGGCCGAAAACTGGAATACATATAAGGACAACTACGTCAATAATCCTATTGCTGCAGATCGCCTGAATTATGATGTCCTGTTTCATACAGACCTGTCTCGTAACGGTGGCATGTCCAATGGTCTGGACTTGAACCGCCTTAACTGGGGGAACTATGATCTCATTGTCATTGATGAGTCGCATAATTTCCGTAATGGTATCGGAACACACAGCAACACGCAGGAGAACCGCTATCAGAAGCTGATGGAAAAGGTTATCCGTGCTGGTGTAAAGACGAAAGTTCTGATGCTCTCCGCAACGCCGGTCAACAATCGCTTTGTAGATTTAAAGAATCAGCTCGCCATAGCCTATGAGGGTAATTCAGAGAACTTGGATGAGCGGTTGAATACAACAAAAAGTCTTGAAGACATTTTCAAACAGGCGCAAAAGGCTTTTAATGCGTGGAGTAAGCTGGATCAGGAACAGCGCACAACGGACGCACTGCTGCGGACATTGGATTTCGATTTCTTTGAGCTCCTGGACAGTGTGACGATTGCCCGGTCGCGCAAGCATATTGAAAAATATTACGATACGAATGAGATAGGAAAATTTCCGGAACGAATGAAGCCGATTTCGGTGCGTCCATGCCTGACAGACTTGAATAATGCAATCAATTACAACGAGATTTATGACCAGTTGATGCAACTAACGCTTTGTGTTTATACACCATCCAACTACATTTTCCCAAGCAAGCTACAAAAGTATAAAGACCTCACCCACAACAAGGGCGAGAATCTGACTCAGACCGGACGTGAACGTGGTATTCAGCGCCTTATGAGCATCAATCTTTTGAAACGACTGGAAAGCTCTGTCAACTCCTTTCAGCTGACCCTGACGCGCATTAAGGAACTGATCAATGGAACGATTGAGGCTATCAATCGCTTTGAAAAATACGGTTCAGATGACATTTCAATGTATGAAGCAAGCAGGGATGATTGGGATATCGATGACGAAAATACTGAGTTCTTCACGGTTGGTAAAAAGGTTAAAATCGAGCTTGCGGATATGGACTGGAAGAGCTGGCGCAATGAATTGCAGCAGGATGCAGATGTATTGGAACTGTTGACTTTAATGGTGGCTGATATTACGCCGGAGCATGACACGAAGCTGCAAGAACTTCTGCGCCTGTTGGATGAAAAGATTACGAATCCCATCAATCCAAATAATAAAAAAGTGCTCATATTCTCTGCATTCTCGGATACGGCAGAGTATCTGTACGATCATGTGAGCATGTACATGAAAGATAAATACGGACTCAACACAGCAGTTATTACTGGTGCCATTGATGGGCGGACAACAATTAAGGGCTTTCCGGCAACACTGAATAATGTGTTGACTTGTTTCTCACCTGTCTCTAAAGACCGTGATGTGCTGATGCCGAACAGCAGAAATGAGATTGACATTCTGATTGCCACTGACTGCATCTCTGAAGGTCAGAACTTGCAGGACTGCGATTATCTGATCAACTATGATATCCACTGGAATCCGGTTCGTATTATTCAGCGGTTTGGTCGTATCGACCGTATTGGAAGCCGGAATAAGGTAATCCAGCTTGTGAATTTCTGGCCAGATCTTACATTGGATGACTATATCAATCTAAAGTCTCGCGTAGAGACCCGTATGAAGATTACAGTTATGACTTCCACTGGTGACGATGATCTGATCAATCCAGAGGAGCAAGGAGACCTGGAGTACCGTAAAGCACAGCTTAAGCGTCTCCAGGAAGAAGTCGTGGACATTGAGGATATGTCTGACGGCATCTCTATCATGGATTTGGGCTTAAATGAATTCCGGCTCGACTTGTTGGACTATATGAAGCGCAATGGCGATATGGATAAGAAACCCCGCGGACTTCATGCTGTTGTTCCGGCCACGGAGGAGTTGCCGGAGGGTGTGATATTTGTTCTGAAAAACATCAACAACAGCGTCAATGTGGACAACCGCAATCGAATCCACCCGTTTTATATGGTGTATATCAGCACAGATGGAGAAATCATTTGCGACTACCTGAATCCCAAAAAACTACTGGATGATGTACGTTTGCTCTGTCGTGGAAAAAGCAAGCCTATATTGGAAGTATATGAGCGCTTCAATCGTGAAACAGATGACGGACGCAACATGGCGGATATGTCGGAGCTTTTGAGTGAAGCAATCAATTCTATTATAGACGTAAAAGAAGAAAGTGACATTGACAGCTTGTTCTCCGCGGGCGGCACATCTGCCTTGATGAGCGCAGTGTCTGGACTGGATGATTTTGAGCTGATTTGTTTCTTGGTTGTGAAATGATCTTGTGTGAGGAGGTGTGAGCCGTGCTGGGCTTACCAAAGTCAACGGAGTTTAACAAGAGGATTCCAAAACAGAAGTTTTACGAAAATCTGTCAGTCACACCTACAATAAAAACGGCATTCACGGAGCAGATTAAAATTATTTATTGGCGAAACAAGCTGGCAGCGACCACGTTGAACCTTGCACCCGGTAAGCTGGTCACAGAAATTGAGGTGTTTGAGATAAGACTTACTTCAACTGATCTTGATGAGGATATCCTTCGCCTGATTGACCGAGAGATACCTTATCACATCTTGTTCCTGCTGGAGTATGACGGGAAATATCAGGCAGCTATGGGATATAAAGAGGCTGCCAGTTCCAGCAAGGCAGCGTTTAAGGTTGAACGTTATTACCGCACAGAGTGGCTTATAGAGGAAGAGCTGCCACTGCATCTGGAAGGCCTGACGATCGATGCAGTATATGAAAATTTCATCCGACAGATCGCAGGAGACTGGCTTACCAGCAACGAAAACACAACGCTGAAGGAAAGCGTGGAGCAGCAAAAACAGCGGGAGCAGATAGAAAAGCAGATTGCTGCGCTGGAAACCAAAATGAAGAAGGAAAAACAGCTAAATCGAAAGATGGAGCTGAAGGCGGAGATAAAGAAACTAAAGCAGGCACTTGTTAAAGCTTAAAATAGCAGGATAGAGAGGTGAAACATAATGGCCTATTCTGAATACAGAGATTTAACTCCAATAGACCGTATAGAAAACGGCGATGAATATATAGAGGCGTTAAATTGGGCATTTCAGAATAAAAAAGTAAAGAATATTGCGTTGACAGGACCCTATGGTGCAGGAAAGAGCAGCATCATAGAGACTTTTTTGCGTAAAAACGACGAAGACAAATCGGCTACTAATAGGGTTCGATCTTCAGCTCTCAAGATATCCATGGCAACATTCCTGAAGGGGAACACTGCAACGAATGATCCGAATGGAAAGATCCAGGTAGATGCTGATGAGGTGGAGAAAGGTATTCTCAAGCAACTCTTCTATAAAGTGGAACCGGGTAGAATTCCACAGAGTCGCTATAGAAAGCTCCATCCGATTAAGAAGCTTAAAACCTTTCTCTACGTTCTCGTGACTATGCTTGTCATATTGTTTTTCATGGAGGCAATGACACCGACCACCTGTGACAAGTTTATGAAAGTAATTGAGAGTGTAGTTTCACCTGTACTACCAAACCCCATTTTTACCAAAATCGCAGCAGTTCTGTTGTTTGCTTTTTTTACATGGATTATTACCTGCTTGTATCGGACAGCAATTTCAAAATTTAGAGTGAAGGAAATTAAGCTGCCTACCGATACAACTGTTCAAAATGGTGTTGAGGAAGCAGATTCTGTTTTCAACAGGAATCTCGATGAAATCATGTATTTCTTTGAGGAGACAGGCTATAAAACGGTCTTTTTTGAAGATTTGGATCGCTTAGACGATCCGAAAATCTTTGTCCATCTGCGTGAATTGAATAACCTTCTCAACAATGATGATGCCATAAAGGCTAAACCGATAGTCTTTGTGTATGCGGTCAGAGATGATATTTTTTCTAAAGAAGATCGAACCAAATTCTTTGACTTCATCATTCCGGTTATTCCAGTGATAAATTCAACCAACTCAGGGGAAATTTTGCTTCAGAGACTCCAGGAAGCAAAAGAAAATGGAATTGAGCATGATGTTTCCCAGGGATGCGTGCTTGATATAGCACCGTTTATCTCTGATATGCGCATTCTTCAGAATATCTACAACGAGTTTGTTATTTACAAAAAAACATTGCGCATGAGCCAGGAACTCTCCTTGTCAGATGAACAGATGCTTGCAATGCTGGTATTTAAGAACTTGTATCCGAGTGATTTTGCAGATATTCAGAACGAAAAAGGCATTCTCAAAAAAGCGTTTATAGATAAGAGTGACTTTATCGACGGAAAAAAGCAGAGTATCCAGGATAACATTGATAATTACTCTTCGTCTATTCGGAGTGCACAAAATGATACCTGCAAGTCCATTAGAGAGCTAAAGTACGCTATGTTAGGAACATTGATGGGTGGACCCTATAAATTTGATAGTTTTAGAAATAGTAATTGGAATTCATCGGGTGTAGAAACCAATACAATTATGAGTGATGATTATGATATGGTTCGGCTTATGCAAGAAAACTATAGATATATCTACTACATGAACCAAAATCATAATCAAACATATACCACTTTTGATGCTGAAATTTTGGCCACCTTTGTTGAACGTTGGAAGGCCATAAAAGAAGTTGGAGAAAAGGGACTGGAAAATTTACAGGCAGAGTTAGAGGAACTCCGCGAAAGACAGCACAAATTATCAGGGATGTCCATTGTAGATCTGTTAAAAGTATATCCCGCAAATGAAGTCTTCTCTGAGAACGTAAAGGCCAATAAGCTGCTTGTTTTCCTGTTGCGCCGTGGTTATATTGATGAAAAGTATGCAAGTTATATTAACTATTTCAAGGGAACAAGCATTACAAAGGATGACATGAATTTCATTCTGGCGGTAAAAAACCAGACACCTCTGGATTTTAATTACCACCTGACAAAGATTCCAATGGTTGTCGAGCGCTTACAGGCATATGAGTTCGAGCAAAAAGCTATCTATAATTTTGACCTCTTGGAAGAACTGTTAGGAGAAGAAAATTCTGAGAAACTGATGGCGTTCATTCAGCAGTTGGCCGATGGTGATGAGCTCAGCTGGCGTTTTATTGATGAGTTTGTCAATCGGACATCCAAATTGCCGTTATTCATTCGTTTGTTATCTGAGAATTGGACTGGCATGTGGGCATATATATCAGCGAACGAAACACTGACATATGATCATCAGCTTATGTATCTGCAAAATATATTGTCTGAGTCGGAGATTTCAACGATCGAGGCGCAAAATAAAGACAGCTGCATGACACATTATTTTGAAGAACATGCGGATATTCTCCAAAAACTGAGAGATTGCAATAACGAAAAAATCATTTTTGTTATAGACAGTTTGGATGTGCATTTTCCAGCACTCAGTACTGCCACAGTTCCTTCCAATGTATTGGATAGCATTTTTGAAAAGCGCCACTATGTGATGAATGAAGAAATGATCAAGACCATAGTTACGTACAAGAACAGCAATTTCATTGACGAGTTTGAAGGGAAGCCTTATTCTATATTGATCACACTGAACTATCCGGCATTGCTACAGTATGTTCAGGACAATATGGTAGCGTTTGTTGATAAAATTGTTCTTGCGCATAGACGTTTATCTGACAGTCCGGAAGATATAGTGGATATGCTGATTCGGCTTGAAGGAAAAACAGGAATTCAGGTCAAACTGGTTGAGCAAGAGAGTTTTTGCATGGACTGCATTGATGATTGCGCAGGTGAACATGTGCGAGCCAACAAAAATGCGTGGATGCCGGTTTGGAATGCACTGTTAAAGAAAAATGCCGTAAAGGTAAGCTGGGAGAATGTTTTTGACTATTGGAAAGTGTACCAGTTTAGCGAGGCGTTGAAGGAATATGTGAATTTACATGCAGAAGAACTGGCTGAAATAGATGCAGCTGTTGTTGATGATAGTTTTATAAAAGCATTTATCAAAGCGGATTTTGAGCAGGAAATTGAGCAAAAACTCCTTCCTGTTTTGCGGTTGGAAAAATTCGACATTGAAATCTCGGCGATTGCAGAACCTACATTGAGAATCATGGTTGACTGCAATTATTTTGACTTTACTGCTGACAGGTATATTGTGGTGAAAGATGTATCCTCTGAGATTGGTATTAAGTTTATCCTGAAGAATCAGGAAGACTATATGAGTTTGAGCGATAGCATTCCCATGACATCAAGTCTGCTGGAACAGTTGGTTTTTAACGATGATTTTGCTGTAAACAACCGACATCAACTATTTTGCGATTATGCGGAAAGCTACATGACAGAGAAAATTGCCATGCAAATGAAGGCACATAATTTACCGGTTTCAAAGGATATTTTTAAGGCTGCATGGAATTGTACTGCTCAGGATGATCACATTGAGCTGCTGCTCGATTATTGCACGATACTAAATGCAGAAGAACTTGAACAGTATTTTGCAGAGCTCGGAGCACCATATTCAGAGCTTAGTGATCGTTCTCGGAGACATGAAGTTAGCTTGCCAGTAAATGACAAAAACAAAGCATTGGCAGAGCACTTGAAGAAGATCGGATATCTCACGAACTGGGAGGAAAAAGCCGAAAAATACTTCGATGCAGCCACTAAGTGTGAGAAAACTAGAAAGATTCTAAGGCTGCGTATTAAGCAGGTAAAATAGGAGGAAACCACTAATGGACAAAATGCGTATGGAATCCATTGATATGACTGAACAGAATATAGAGAAAATCGGGGCTTTATTCCCGAACTGCATTACGGAGACGAAAGATGCGGACGGCAAGCCAAAGAAGGCTATTAATTTTGACCTGCTGCGGCAGATGCTGTCCGGCGATGTGATCGAGGGCGATGAAGCCTATGAATTTACCTGGGTAGGAAAAAAAGCGGCTATCGTGGAGGCAAACAAGCCGATTCGCAAGACTCTGCGCCCCTGCAAAGAAGAGAGCGTCAATTGGGAAAGCACGGAGAACCTCTACATTGAGGGTGACAATCTGGAAGTGCTGAAGCTGTTGCAGGAAAGCTATCTCGGTAAGGTGAAGATGATCTATATCGATCCGCCGTATAACACGGGCCATGATTTCGTTTATCCAGATTCATTCGTAATGGATAACGAAGATTATAGTGAAGGAATAGGATATCGAGATGAAAATGGAAATGTTAATTATTCACGTGAAAATAGCGTTACTTCTGGTAAATATCATTCAGATTGGTGTTCTATGATATTCTCGAGATTATTATTAGCGAGAAATTTGCTATCTGATGATGGACTCATTTTTATTAGTATCAATGAAATTGAACAAGCCAATTTGGAAAAAATATGCAATGAAGTGCTTGGAAGTGAGAACCACGTAACAACATTTGTTTGGAAAAATAAATATGGGCCAGGCGCATTTACAAAAGGTGTGGCATCGTTACATGAGTTTATTCTATGCTATGGAAAAAACTATCCTTCTAACGTAGAAGCAACGCTGTCTGACGAGGAAATGAGTAAATATAAGATGACTGACGACAAATTTGATATTCGTGGAGGATATATTACCCAACCTCTCGCAACAAGAAGTAAGGATGACAGACCTAATTTAGTTTATCCTCTTATCCATAATGGAAAGGAAATCTGGCCAAATAAGCAATGGATATGGGAGAAAAAACGGCTCTATGATGCATATGATCGCGGAGAAGTTGTTGTTAATGAAAAAAATGGAAATTACAGTGTTAGATTCAAACAATATTTGAAAGATGAACATGGTGTTGTGCGAAAAGGAAAGCCATTATCCCTACTGACATTTTGCTTCAATCAGGATGGAACAAAAGAAATGGAAGAGCTATTAGGAAGAGGCGTTTTCGACTTTCCCAAGCCAACGGAATTGATTAAATACTTTTTGTCACTAAGGATAAATGAAAAAGAAGATGAAGATTTTATTGTTTTAGATTTCTTCTCAGGATCGGCAAGCACTGCAGATGCACTTATGCAGCTAAATGCAGAAGATGGTGGCAAGCGTAAGTTTGTCATGGTTCAGGTTGCTGAAAAATGTCCTAATGGAAGTGTTGCTGATAAGCAAGGATACCAGACTATTCCTGAAATCGGCAAAGAGCGTATCCGTCGTGCGGCAAAGAAGATTACCGAGGAACATCCGGATGCAAAGTTTGACGGCGGATTCCGAGTCCTGAAGCTGGATGACACCAACATGAAGGATGTGTATTACGCACCTGCGGATTATCAGCAGACTTTACTTGATCAGTTGGAGAGCAACATTAAGGAAGACCGCACCGACCTTGACCTGCTGTTTGGCTGCCTGTTGGAGTGGGGGTTACCGCTGTCGCTGCCGTACCAGTCTGAGGATATTGAGGGCTGCATTGTGCATAACTACAATGACGGTGATCTGATTGCTTGCTTTGACGAAAATATCCCTGACAGCGTGATTAAGATAATCGCAAAACACCAGCCGCTGCGTGCCGTGTTCCGTGACAGCAGCTTTGCAGGCAGTCCGGCAAAAATAAATGTAACCCAGATTTTCAAAGAACTTGCACCGGATACTTCTGTGAAAGTGCTGTAAGGAGGCGAAGACGATGAGACTACGATTTAAGCATCAGAAATTTCAGGCTGATGCAGCAAAGGCCGTGGTGGATGTCTTTGCCGGACAGCCATATCTTACCCCCTCGTACATGATGGACAGAGGCAACGGTTTTTACCAGCAGACATTGACCGATGAAGAGGATTTCACCGGCTGGAGCAACCACAAAATCTTGCCGGAGCTTTCCGACCGTATCATTCTGGAAAACCTGCAAAAGATTCAACGGACAAATCAGCTCAAGCCGTCTGAGAAGCTGGAGGGACATTTTAACCTGACTATTGAGATGGAAACTGGTGTCGGCAAGACCTATACCTATATCAAGACCATGTATGAGCTGAATAAACATTATGGATGGAGTAAGTTTATTGTGGTTGTGCCGTCTATCGCCATCCGTGAGGGAGTATACAAATCCTTTCAGGTAACACAGGAGCATTTTGCTGAAGAATATGGCAAGAAGGTACGCTTCTTCATCTATAACTCTGCGCAGCTGACGGAAATTGACCGTTTTGCATCGGATAATTCCATCTGTGCCATGATTATAAACTCTCAGGCGTTCAATGCCAGGGGCAAGGATGCAAGGCGTATCAGCATGAAGCTAGATGAGTTCCGATCCCGTAGACCGATTGACATCATTGCTAAGACAAACCCGATTTTGATTATCGATGAGCCTCAGTCCGTGGAGGGAAAGCAGACCAAGGAAAACTTGAAGCAGTTCAATCCTCTGTTGACCCTGCGCTATTCCGCGACCCATAAAAGCGACAGTATTTATAACATGGTTTATCGTCTGGATGCGATGGAGGCATATAACAAGCGGCTGGTAAAGAAGATTGCCGTAAAGGGTATTTCGGAATCCGGCAGTACTGCAACGGAAAGCTATGTATATCTGGAGAGTGTCAATCTTTCCAAGGCTGCGCCTACGGCAACGATTCAGTTTGATTATAAGGGTACAAGTGGTATTCGCAAAATTACCCGTACCGTTTCGGAAGGATACAATTTATATGATAATTCCGGCAGCATGGAAGAGTATAAACAGGGCTTTGTGGTGTCCCGTATTGACGGACGCGATGATTCTGTAGAATTTTTGAACGGTATCAAAATCTATGCAGGTGATGTGATCGGCAAGGTCAGCGAGGATCAGTTGCGGCGCATTCAGATCAGAGAGACGATTTTGTCCCATATACAGAGAGAACGGGAGCTGTTCTATAAAGGGATCAAGGTTCTCTCCCTGTTCTTCATTGATGAAGTGGCAAAATACCGTGTTTATGATGAAGCCGGACAGGCAACTGACGGCATTTATGCTCAGATGTTTGTGGAAGAGTATAACGATATCATTGGAAGTTTGCAGATCGGCATCGGTGAGGATGACTACATGAAGTATTTGCAGGCCATTCCCGCTGAGAAGACTCACGCCGGATACTTCTCCATCGACAAAAAAGGCAAGATGATTGACTCTAAGGTAGGCCGTAAGGAAACTACGACAGATGATGTGGATGCCTATGAGTTGATTATGAAGAACAAGGAACTGCTGCTGGATCGCGATCCAAAGCGTTCTCCGGTTCGCTTTATCTTCTCGCATTCTGCCCTGAGAGAGGGCTGGGATAATCCGAATGTATTCCAGATCTGTACCCTGAAGCAGAGCAGCAGTGAAGTGCGTAAACGTCAGGAAGTTGGGCGTGGACTACGCCTATGCGTCAATCAGGATGGCGAGCGCATGGACACCAATGTGCTGGGCGAAGAAGTACAGAATGTCAATGTGCTGACCGTTATTGCCAGCGAAAGCTACGACAGCTTTGCAAAGGGTTTACAGACGGAAATTGCCGAAGCAGTAGCAGACCGTCCTCGTGCGGTTACGGCAGAATTGTTTGTTGGCAAGGTAATTAAGGATGATAAAGGCAATGAACGGGTCGTTGATCAAGATACGGCAAGAGCAATCCACTTTGACCTGATCGTCAACGGCTACATTGATAAGAAAGGCATCCTTACCGATAAATACTATGCTGACAAGGCCAATCATGAAATCAAGGTTGCCGAGGAAGTGGCAGATTCCGCTGCCGCTGTGGTTGAGATTATCGACACTATTTATGACGGCAAATCTATGATGCCCGAAAATGCCAGAAGCAACAACGTGGAGCTGCATGTGGATGAAAATAAGCTTGCAATGCCTGAATTTAAGGCATTGTGGGCGAAGATCAATGCCAAATCTACCTATGTGGTTGACTTTGATACCGAGGAACTGATCCGCAAGGCCGTTCAGTCCCTTGATCGTAAACTCAGAGTATCAAAAATCGTCTTCAAGGTGGAAACTGGAACGATGGATACAATTAAATCCAAGGAAGAACTGGTATCCGGAACTTCCTTTGTGAAAGAGAAATCTGCAAGCTATGGCCATACCATAACTGCCAGCACGAATGTGAAATACGATCTGATTGGCAAGCTTGTAGAGGAAACAGGGCTCACCCGCAAGGCAGTTATTCAGATTCTGAAGGGGATTCAACCGAGTGTGTTCAAGCAGTTTAAGGATAATCCGGAGGAATTTATTATTAAAGCTGCAGCTCTTATCAATGATGAAAAGGCCACGGCGATTATTGAGCACATTACCTACGATGTGATGGATGATCATTACGGCACAGAAGTTTTCACTGATCCGACTATGAAAGGGCGCCTTGGGGTGAATGCCATGAAGGCGAAGAAGCATCTGTACGACCATATCGTATATGACTCCAGCAATGAGCAGAAATTTGCTACGGAACTGGATACGAATACAAATGTTGCGGTTTATGTGAAACTTCCAGATGGATTCTACATTTCAACACCAGTAGGGCATTATAATCCCGACTGGGCGATTGCCTTTTATGAGGGAACGGTCAAGCATATCTATTTTGTGGCCGAAACGAAGGGCTCTATGAATTCGATGCAGTTACGTCTAATCGAGGAATCCAAGATTCACTGCGCGAGGGAGCATTTTAAGGCAATCAGCAATGGTGAAGTGGTCTATGATGTAGTAGATAGTTATCAGAGCCTGATGGATCTGGTTACGAAATAAGCTTTGTTGAGATTTATCTGAAGTGAAAATTGTGCAACAGGTTGTTGCATAATTTCACCAGGAGCAAGCAATCCGGGGTCTGCCTCCAATATGTCCCCTGAAATCGAGGTGAGAACATGGCAAAGAAGAATAACGGAAAAGACTTTCTGTTTTCCGATGACTGTGGATTTATAAATGGTGATGATGAAGGTGGAGAGTCTTATCGATATTCTGATGGAAGTGGATATTTTATAGATTCGTCGGGAAGCAGAACCTCATATGATGCAGATGATGACACTGATGAAGACGATGTTGATTCGAGTGGTAGCAGTTTGGGAGATGCACTCGGTACAATAATTGGTGCAGGACTTGTCGGAGTTATGGAGGCTGTTGTAAAAGTTACAGCTGAAGAACGAGAGCGAGAAGCACAGCGTGAGGCTGAACGGCGAGAACAGGCACGTATCAATAGCGAAAAGAGGCGTGTCTAGAGAAAAAGTCATAGAAAAGGTATTGCTATCACAATCTTAATTTCCATTTTTGTTGTGTTTTTGCTGATAGGGTATTATGAAATCCCCAAATTGATTCCGATGGGGTATTCGAGTGATTCTTTAGAAGGACTAAAATACACGGAGGTAGTTCAGCGGTTAAAGGAATCTGGTTTTTCAAATGTTCATACAAAAGAAAGAGCGGATTTGACTATATCTAGGGATGACGAGGAAAATCTTGTTACAGAAATAAAGCTCATTTTCGGTGACTCTTTTGATGAAAATACAAAGTATCCATCAAATTTATGGATTACGGTTGTATATCATACTGTGGAATTATATGCTTCTCCACTGACATCGAAAGAAGCAAAAGGCATGAATTATCTTGATGTCATTGATGAATTTGAAAAAGCCGGATTTGTTAATGTTACCACTAATGTGAAATATGATATTGTTACAGGGTGGCTGACAGATGATGGGGAAGTAAAGTCAGTAAGCATCAACGGTGATAAAAAATTTGATTCGGATGATAAGTATAGATTGGATGCAGAAGTTTTTATTACATATCATACATGGAAAAAGAACAGGTTCAAATAATGCAAAGACTCCAGCGCAAGTAATTTTTCCTATCCACTTTCAGATGCAAAAGAAGTAATTCGGAGTCAGCCCCAATATGCGCCATTGAACGAAAGTATGTGGATTGTTAAAGGCTTTGTTGGCTAGATTCAGTGACTGATTGAGTTGCGAAAGTAGGTTGGACAAGTATACGAAGGGGAGAGTATCATGACCAAGAAGAAAGCAACGATGTCACAGGTACTGGCAGATATAAAACCTTACATAACGAAAAAGTTTATGGCGGCACCCTGTATTAAGGAGCAAGATATTCAGGCTATCTGTCAAATCCTCCTGCCAAGATACGAGAATGTGCAGCTCATACAGGGACTGACCAACAACAAGCCGGATTTCAGAATTCAGGTAAAAGGTTTGTTCGGGACGGAAGAAAAACGGTTTGAAGTGGTTTGTGGTAATAAGAAAAGTCCAGCAACCAAGAAGAAATCTGACCTGGGCTGGATTGACCGGCTGGAAGAGATAGATGCTGCGCTGGATGATTTCTGATGTCGATGCAGCGTGGAGAGTTATCTGAGACAAAACTTTGTGCAAGAGGTTGCTGCACAAAGCCACACATAAATAGCGGAAAAGCGATGAAATGACACGACAAGAATTATTTACATGGGTACGCCAGCAGTACGGCACGGAGCCGGAATACCCCTGGCATGACAGGAATGCTGTGCTGCGGCACAACGACAATAATAAATGGTATGGTGTAGTTCTGGAAGTATCTGCTGATAAGTTGGGATTGCCGGAAGCCGGCATCATGGATGTTCTCAATGTGAAAAGTGATCCGCTGTTAATAGGCTCTCTTCGCGGGCAGGATGGCTATTTTCCGGCCTATCACATGAATAAGGAGAAGTGGCTCAGTATTCAGCTTGGTAAATCGGAACTGGATGATGCCATCAAAGACCTGCTTTCTTTAAGCTATGAGCTGACAGCACCGAAAAAATGCAACAAAAAGTCATCAGCAAAAAATCCGGGAGATTCCGCAAATGGCAAAGAAAAAGAATTTGACGAAGGCTGAGCGAAAGAAAGCGCGCTTTCGACAGCGGAGAATGGAGCGGGAAGCGAAAGAACGGGAACGGCTGGCAGAACTGTATGAGGACTGCGATGGTCGTTTTGCTTTTATCGCTGGATATACAGATGGCGGCGCACCGTATGGTGTGATGTGGGAAGAAGTCGGCATTGATCCGGGACTGCCGTTCGAGGAAAAAGTGAAGCTCTATCACATGCAGATGTAAAAACGGATAGTAGTCGTAAGAAAAGGAGCTAAAAAGGAGCCGAAAAGAGGAGCTAATCCAGGCTCCTCGAAGGTACGTTATTTCAAAAAGTTGCGATTATGTTCCGGTGTGTGCAGATTATATCCAAGTGTGGCCAGGTGCAAAGGGGTCAGCCAGTAGTCAGACCCCGGTCAAACCCCGTTTGGATTGATATTAAGGACGACTTGATGAATGAGTTGATTTTTGAAGTGGAAAATAAGAAAACTGTGGGTATTTTATAATATGAATGGTTGCAATAGCTGCCATGGAGAGCGAGGTGTTATGATGACCATAGAAGGAATTCTTGCAGGAGAATCGAAGAATGTGGAGTTCAAAGAGAACCTGCCGGAGAAAAGCATCAAATATATGAAGTCTGTGGTTGCCTTTGCAAATGGAACCGGAGGAAAAATCATTTTCGGAATTGCCGATAAAACCAGAGAGGTTGTTGGCTTTGACAAAGAAAATGTGTTCAAGAAAATGGATGCCATTGCCAATGCCGTATCAGACAGCTGTGAACCGGCAATCATCCCGGATATTACTTTACAGACGGTTGAAGGAAAAACTGTCATTGTGGTAGAGGTTTCTGAGGGCAGACAGCGCCCATATTATATCAAAGCCCTTGGCAGAGATGGCGGTGTATATGTCCGTGTTGCAGGAACTACCCGCCTTGCCGACGAGTATATGGTAAAAGAGCTGTTGTTTGAGGGCAGTAACCGTTACTACGATCAGGCTTTGTGTACGGGGCTGGATATCACGGATGAAGATATTGATGCTCTTTGCAAAGCGATGAAGGAGCAGGCAGTCAGGAATGCCCATAATGAGGAGCAAAAAGCATCCATCAAAGATGTTGGCAGACAGCAGCTGCGTTCCTGGGGGGTTTTGATTGAGCGTGAGGGAAAAGATTATCCATCTAATGCCTTTGCCATTTTGACAGGCAACGGTGGACTTCATGTTGCAACGCAATGTGGCGTGTTCAAGGGTACAACGAAAGCGGTATTTGTTGACCGTAGAGAATATACCGGTCCGCTTTGGGGACAGATAGAGGAAGCATTTCAGTTTGTTTTGAGAAATATTCATCTGGGTGCTACCATTGTTGGAATTTATCGGCAGGATATTTATGAGATTCCACCGGATGCCATTCGTGAGTTGATTATCAATGCCATGGTACATCGTAGTTATCTGGATCATGGTACGATACAGGTTGCGGTATATGACAACCGATTGGAAATTACTTCTCCAGGAAAGTTGCCAATGGGACAAACGATAGAGCGTATGAAAGAAGGTTATTCCAAAATCAGAAATGAAGCCCTTGCCCATGCGTTTGCTTATATGAACCTGATTGAGCATTGGGGAAGCGGTATTCCGAGAATTATTGATAAAGTAAAAGCTGCCGGACTGCGGGAGCCGGAGTTTATTGGTGGCGAAGTTGATCTGCGTATCAATATTTATCGAGGTCAGGTTGATACAAACGACGCCACGATTAACGCCAACGACGCCAAAAATGACATTGGTAGCGTTGAAAATGGCGTTAGTAATGCCGGAAATGGCGTTAATCGCAACGAAAGTGGCACTAATGGCGGTAAAGTACCGCTTAATAAGGAACAGATACAGTTAGAAAACCTGTTGCAGATTATAGAGAAAAATCCATCTGCAACACAGGCATATTATGCGGAAGAAATGGGTGTATCAAAAAGAACGATTTCTCGAATGTTCGCTTTTTTACAGGAAAAAGGTAGATTGGTACAGAACGGAACAACGAGAAAAGCAAAATGGGAAATTATAAGGTAAGAGGAGTAGCAGGATACAGACAAAATTAAAGTGACTCAATCGGGGGCAGCCACAGGTAAAAGCCGCCGGCCTGCGGATTTTCTGATTTCCTACGCGGCACTCAGAAAATCCTGGCCGGCTGAGAAAGACAAGCCACCTCGAGAACGAAGTTCAAGAGATATAGCTCCCTGTAATACTGTTTGGGTTTTCCTTTATTTCCTGCGGCGTCCCGCTGGCTATGATCTGTCCACCCGCTTCGCCGCCGCCCGGTCCCATGTCGATCACATAGTCCGCATTTTTGATCACATCCAGGTCGTGTTCAATGACGACAACGGTCGCACCGTGATGAAGAAGCGCCTGAAAGACGCCCAGCAGAACCTGCACATCCAGCGGATGCAGACCGATGGAGGGCTCGTCGAAGACGAATACGGAATCCTCCTGGGTCTTTCCAATCTCGCTGGCAAGCTTGAGCCGTTGTGCCTCGCCTCCGGACAGTCCGGGCGTTTCTTCGCCAAGGGTTAGGTAGCCGAGTCCGAGCTGCTTCAGAATTTCCAGCTTCTGGCTTACGCTTTTTATATCCCTGCAAAAGTCGATGGCGGTGTTTACGTCCATGTCCATCAGCTCCGGTAAGGAAATGTGCGCGCCGCTTTTATTGGTGAGCTTTACCGTGTAAGCTGCCTTGCTGTAGCGGGAGCCCCGGCAGTCCGGGCAGGGGATGTTCACATCCGGCAGGAATTGTACATCAAGACTGACAACGCCGGTTCCGTCGCAGCCGGGGCAACGGAGCGTCCCGGTGTTGTAGGAAAAATCACCGGCCTTGTAGCCCAGGGCTTTGGCATCCGGAGATTTTGCATAAAGCTTGCGCAGCTCGTCATGAATGCCTGCATAGGTGGCCACAGTGGAGCGGACGTTGATGCCGATGGGCGTGGCGTCCATGAGCTTGACGTGTGCAATGCCGTCGGCATCGACTGCGCGGATATGGGCAGGCAGTGCACTGCCGCTGATCTTTGCCTGTAGTGCAGGGATCAGGCTCTCCAGTACCATGGTGGTTTTGCCGGAGCCCGATACCCCGGTGACAACTGTGAGACGTCCTTTTGGAATATCGACCTCCAGGGGTTTTACGGTATGGATCCGATCTGTAGACAGGTGAATCCTGCCGTTTGTAAAGAGCATTTCCTTTTCGATGCAGGGGCGCAGTCTGGCTTTCGCTGTGCCGGAAAGAAACGGTCCGATCTGGGAAGCAGGATCTGCTGCGATGGTGGAAATATTGCCTTGCGCAATGATGTGACCGCCTTTTGCGCCGGCCTCCGGACCCATTTCTATGAGCCAGTCGGATTCCCTCAAAATCTGCGTATCGTGATCGACTAAAATGACGGAGTTTCCGTCCGCAACAAGATCCTGCAGTACACCGGTAAGCCCCACAATATTAGAAGGGTGCAGACCGATGGAGGGCTCATCCAGTACATAGAGGACGCCGGTGGTGCGGTTACGCACGGCGCGAGCCAGCTGCATCCGCTGCCGCTCGCCGGTAGAGAGTGTGGATGCGGATCGATCAAGGGTCAGGTAGCCGAGTCCCAAGTCCATCAGCCGCTTTGCGGTAGCTTGAAAGGCTTCACAGATACTCTGGGCCATGGGACGCATTTCTTCCGGCAGGCTTTGGGGGACGCCTTTTACCCAGACGATCAGCTCAGAGAGTGTCATAGCGCAGGCTTCATCCAGCGAAATACCCTGCAGCTTCGGCGCACGGGCAGCGGCAGACAGGCGTGTGCCATGACAATCCGGACAAATATCTTCTTTGAGAAACTTTTCTACCCGTTTCATGCCTTTTTCATCCTTGACCTTGGCAAGGGCATTTTCTACGGTGTAGATGGCATTAAAATAGGTGAAATCCAGTTCTGCAAAGTCGTTGGAGTCAGATTTTTTCGGACGATAAAGAATGTGCTTTTTCACAGCAGGACCGTGGAATACGATCTCCTTTTCCTGTTTTGTCAGCTCCCGAAACGGAACATCCGTGCGCACCCCCATTTCCCGGCAAATGTCTGTCATCAGGGACCACATCAGGCTGTTCCAGGGGGCAACAGCTCCTTCGTTGATCGTCAGCGAGTCATCCGGCACCAGCGTATCCGGATTCACAGTGCGGACGATCCCGGTGCCGCCGCATCTCTGACAGGCTCCCTGGGAATTAAAGGACAGCTCTTCTGCAGACGGTGCATAGAAATGTGCGCTGCATTCCGGACAGACAAGCTCTTTTCCTGCGGCTACAGCCAGAGACGGAGAAAGGAAATGTCCATTAGGACAGCGGTGGCTGGCAAGACGGGAATACATCAGGCGCAGACTGTTGAGCAGCTCTGTTCCTGTGCCGAAGGTACTGCGGATACCCGGCACACCGGGGCGCTGATGCAGTGCCAGTGCAGCGGGAACATACAGGACTTCATCCACACTTGCCCTGGAAGCCTGGGTCATGCGGCGGCGGGTATAGGTGGAGAGGGCTTCGAGATAGCGCCGGGAGCCCTCAGCGTAGAGCACACCCAATGCAAGGGAGGATTTGCCGGAGCCGGACACGCCTGCAATTCCCACGATTTTTCCAAGCGGAATATCCACATCAATATTTTTCAGGTTGTGGACCTTTGCCCCACGGATCAGCATTTTATCGATCATGTTTTCCTCTCATTTCTGTTCGTTTTGATTTCTAAAGCATTTCGTTTTTGGGATCTGCTGCATGATTGTCGGAGCGTGGCAGCTCTGCAGCGATGGTGGTTCCGCTGTCTGAGCTTTCTGCAACCCGGACAGAGCCTCCGTGAAGGTTTGCAATCTCCCATACCAGCGCAAGACCAAGCCCGGCACCGCCGAAGGTTCGGCTGCGGGACTTGTCTACACGGAAGAAGGGCTGAAAGATACTCTGCTGATATTCCTCCGGAATTCCCCGTCCCGTATCGGAAACAAGGATCAGAAGCTTTTCGGGCTCCTGGGTGATGCAGACCTGTACAGAACCGTCTGGACGATTGTATTTGATCGCATTCTCTGTCAGATTGAAGATCATACGATAGATCAGTGCGTCGCTGCCGGTCATAACACCGTCACCTGCAAGCTCCAGAGTGATGCCGGATTTCTCCGCCAGCGGCGTAAGGTCTGTGAAAATTTCCTCCACCATGGGAGCGAGCTGAATGGATTCGTTTCGTTCTACCTGCTGCAGATTACTCATCTCCAGCAGGGTTTTTGTCATCTGGGACAGCCGCTCCGTCTGTTCCTGCAGCAGGGAGAGAAAGTCTGCCGTCTCCGGCAGCATGTCGGGATGCTCTGCACAAAAAAGCTCCAGCTGGGCCTGCATCAGCGCCAGGGGTGTGCGCAGCTCGTGGGCAGCGTTGCCGGTAAACTGTTTCTGGGCAGAAAAGCCATTGTTTAACCGGTCCAGCATCTGATTCAGGGAGTGACCAAGCTGTCTGAATTCCGGCAGAACATTTTCGTTGATCCGGATATCTGCAAGATTGTTCAGCTGCACCTTTTCTGTCTGGGAGGCGAAGCTGCGCAGGGGCTTGAGGGCATGTCCGCTGACGAAGTAGGCAAGAATGCCGCTCAATGCCGTCACCACCGCTGTGATATACCAGTTTGTTGTGCGAAAGCGTCCCTGTGCTCCATCAATAAGGATCGTCAGCTCGCCATCGGGCGCTGCCACCTGCGGGTCAAAGCTTATGGTGTCCTCCTCGTCGAGGAGGATTCTGTCGCTACCCTGCAGTGTGTCGGCGATGGAATCCATATAATAGATGCCGGAGGAGCAGAGCAGCAGATTCATGGCGATACAGGTAATGCCGATGAGCAGAGCAGTCATCAGTGTGATGCGCCATTGCAGGGAAATTTTTTTCATATCGTTCCTTTCATTTCTGTGCAAAAAATTTTTTTCAATCTGTGTCGCCCTCCATCAGATAGCCCTCGCCGATGCGGTTGCGAATTGGGTCATAGCCTAATGCAGTGCGCAGTTTTTTGCGCAGGGCAGAGATATGCACGCGGATGGAGTTGCTGAAGCTGTCCACGCTGTTGTCCCAGACATGCTCCATCAGCTCCTCCTGACTTACCGGCCGTCCCTGATGTACCATTAAATATTCCAGAATACCTGTTTCCTTGCGGGTGAGGGCCAGCGTCTGTCCGTTAACGGTGGCGGTGCGGGAACGGGTATCGAAGCTCAGAGCCTTGAAGGTCAGCAGCACATCCTGCTGGGTGAACTGCCGCAGAGTCAGGCTGCGGATGCGGGCCTCCAGCTCGGCTAAGTGAAAGGGCTTTGAAAGATAGTCGTTGGCTCCGGCATCCAATCCCTCCACCTTGTCCTTCACCTCACTGCGGGCGGAAAGGATCAGCACAGGGGTCTTACGATCCCTTTGACGAAAGGTGCGCAGTACTGTCATGCCATCCTTACCGGGCAGGTTCAGATCCAACAGAACCAGATCATACCGCTCTGTGCCAAGAAGCTCCAGTGCCTGATCTCCATCGTAACAGTGATCCACGCTGTATGCCAGACGCCGCAGACTGCGGACGATTGTCTCGCACAGGACGCGCTCATCTTCAATGACCAAAAGGTGCATAAGAATCCTCCTATTTTAATAGCGATTGTTTTCCCATAATTATAGCAGAAGCAGATAAAGTTTGTGTTAATTTTTCATTCTTAACAGAGACTTTAACTGATTTGTGTTATGATCAGAACGTAAAAAACAGAAAGGATGATAAAAAATTGCGTTACAAGAAAAAAGTCGCAGCGCAGATCGCACTGCTGATAACAGGAGCTGCAATGCTGTGCTTTGGTGCCTGGAGAGGCGAGGCAGCGACGGTACTGAGTAAAGCCATCAAATTATGTCTGGAGTGTGTGGGAATTGGATAAGAAAATTTCAGGTGTATCACAGCTTATGTCCCGTTTTCGGGGCTGGATCCAGGCAGGCGCAGCTTTATTGACCAATCTGCATCTGCCGAATTTTATCAAGGGCGGACTCTATCAGGGCACAGGAAAAACGGTCTGCGTACCGGGGCTGAATTGCTACTCCTGCCCGGCAGCCTCCGGCGCCTGTCCCATTGGGGCATTTCAGGCAGTGGCAGGCTCCTCACGGTTTCGCTTTTCCTATTATGTAACCGGCTTTCTCATTTTGCTGGGAGTATTGCTGGGACGCTTTATTTGCGGGTTTTTATGCCCCTTCGGCTGGTTTCAGGAGCTGCTGCATAAAATTCCAACGAAAAAGCTTTCCACAAAAAAGCTGAAGCCCCTGACCTATCTGAAATACGTGGTTTTGCTGGTAATGGTGGTCTTGCTGCCGGCATTGGTTGTAAACGATGTAGGCATGGGAGATCCTTTTTTCTGCAAATACCTCTGTCCTCAGGGTGTGTTGGAGGGGGCGATCCCGCTGTCTATTGCCAATTCCGGCATCCGGGCGGCACTTGGCTCTCTTTTTACATGGAAATTCACCATTTTGATGGGAATCCTTGTACTGAGTGTACTGTTTTATCGCCCTTTTTGTAAATGGCTTTGCCCGTTGGGAGCATTTTATGCCCTGATGAACCGGGTGTCCCTTTTTCAGATGAAGGTGGACGAGAGCAAATGTGTTTCCTGCGGGAAATGCGCCGGAGCCTGCAAAATGGATGTGGATGTGACAAAAACACCCAATCATGGAGAGTGCATCCGCTGCGGGATGTGCGTTCGTGCCTGTCCTACCGGTGCGGTTTGCTTCCGCTACGGCTTTGGAGACGGGGAAAAAACTACAAAAAAAACAAATATGGAGGAATCAAAATGAACAAAAAGAAATGGATCAAACTGGGACTGACTGTACTGCTGGCATTTTCTCTTACAGCCTGCGGCACAAAGGACAGCGGGAATGCAGATCAGAGCAACAGTGCTGTTACGACGACGGCGGAAGCAGAAAATGCCCAGGAGGCACTTTCTACGTATAAGAAGCTGATGGAGCAGGAGAACGAGATTCTTTCGGAGAATACCGATCTGTGGGAAAAGGTCTATATGGAGGCTGACAAGGGTTCAGCCATGCTGGAAAACGGAAAAAACTACGGAGATTTTCTGCTGGACACGATAGAGAATGCCAAAGATCAGTTTTCGGACGAAGAATATGAGCTGCTCAAAACCTCTGCTGAAAAGATCAGTGAGATAGAAAACAAGCTGACGGAGCTGGAGCAAAAATATCCTGAGATCGTGGAGCAATCCATGGACAGTGAAACGAGTATCCCTGGGGACAGTGCCCAGACAGGCTCCTCTGAGGATAGCAGTGTACAGAAGTTTCCTGCCTTTGAAGGCAAGGATCTGGACGGAAACCCGGTCAAGAGTGACGAGCTGTTTTCCGGGAATGCAGTAACCGTGGTGAATTTCTGGTTTACCACCTGCAGTCCCTGCGTAGGCGAGCTTGGGGAGCTGGATGCGCTGAACAAAGAGCTTGCAGAGAAAAACGGCGCACTCATCGGTGTGAACTCCTTTACGCTGGATGGGAATGAGGCAGAAATTTCCGAGGCGAAGGACGTACTGGCCAAGAAAGGCGCTACGTATCAGAATGTGTATTTTGACTCTGACAGCGAGGCGGGAAGATTTACCACCGGCATTTATGCCTATCCCACTACCTATGTAGTAGATCGGAACGGCAATATCGTCGGGGATCCCATCGTGGGCGCTATTACGGAGAAGAATCAGGCGGAAACACTGCAAAAGCTCATAGATCAGGCCATTGCTTCCGATACGGGAGAAAAGGAGGAATAACAGGACTACAGGCTGTGGCGTCACCCGACAAATTTTTGAAAAGTGCATTGGATTTCCTGATGTAAGATGGTAAAATGTATTCAAGGCAGAAAAATAGCACGTGCCGTGCTATGCACATCGAAAATTTGGAGGGAAGCATGGGAAAATCAACAGTTTATTTTACGGATTTCAGGTGCCCGGTTGGTACAAGTCAGCTGGATAAGTTAAAAAAGGTCTGTCTCGCGGCAGGCATCAAAAACATTGATATGGACGGCAAGTTTGTCGCGATTAAAATGCACTTCGGTGAGCTTGGAAATCTGGCATTTCTGCGTCCGAACTATGCAAAGGCAGTGGCAGATCTGTGCAAGGCACAGGGTGGCGTTCCGTTTTTGACGGATTGCAACACCCTTTATCCCGGCAGCCGCAAAAATGCGCTGGAGCATTTGGACTGTGCAAATTTAAACGGCTTTAATACCATCACAACAGGCTGTCAGATTTTGATCGGAGACGGTCTGCGGGGTACGGACGAGGTAGAAGTACCGGTTCCGAATGCAGAGTATTGTCCTGCACCGAAGATCGGACGTGCAATTATGGATGCGGATATTTTTATCAGCCTGACGCACTTTAAGGGACACGAGGCGACCGGTTTTGGCGGCGCCATTAAAAATATCGGCATGGGCTGCGGCAGCCGTGCAGGCAAGATGGAGCAGCATACCAGCGGAAAGCCGGCCATCGATCCGGAAAAATGCCGCGGCTGCAGACGCTGTGCACATGAGTGCGGAAGCGATGCGATTACATATCCGAATGGAAAAGCGGTTATCGATTATGACAAATGTAAGGGCTGCGGACGCTGTATCGGAGCCTGCAGCTTTGACGCGGTTTATAATGAAAACAGCTGTGCAAACGAGCTGCTGGACCGGAAGATGGCAGAATATGCGATGGCTGTCTGTCAGAACCGTCCCTGCTTCCATATTTCACTGGTGCAGGATATCAGCCCCAACTGCGACTGTCATGGCGAAAATGATGCGCCGATCCTGCCGGATATCGGTATGTTTGCAAGCTTTGACCCGGTAGCACTGGATCAGGCGTGTGCGGATGCCTGCCTGCAGGCGACTCCGATCGCAAACAGCCAGCTTGGAGAACATCTGGCAAAGCCCGACTGGCATCATCATCACGATCATTTCCTGGATTCCAATCCGAATGTGGAATGGGAAGCGACGCTGGATCAGGCAGAAAAAATCGGTCTGGGCACCCGTGCATATGAACTGAAACGGGTCTGAATCGATGTGTATTACCAAAAACGGCTCCGAAAACAGGGAGCCGTTTTTGGCAGATCATCTAAAAAAGAGGAGGATATGGGGTATGTCTTATTTTCAGGATGCGTCACCGGAATCGCTGGGGATCAGTTCCGAGGGAATTCTCCGGTTTCTGGACCGGATGGAGGAAAAGAACATCGAACTGCACAGCTTTATGGTGGTGCGGCATGGAAAATGTGCGGCAAAGGGCTGGTGGAAGCCGTATGCACCGGAGCTTGCGCACCCGCTGTATTCCTTTGGCAAAACCCTGACGGCAACGGCCATCGGTTTTGCACGACAGGAAAAAATCCTGTCACTGGAGGAGCGGTTAGTGGATCTTTTTCCGGAGCTTCTTCCGAAGGAGCCGTCAGAAAATCTGCAGAAGGTCACCCTCTGGCATCTCCTGACCATGAGCTGCGGACATGAGACGGAAATTGATATAGAATCCCCCGACTGGATCCGGGAGTTTTTACAGCATCCGTTTTTACATGAGCCGGGAACATTTTATAAATACAATACGGCGGGCACAAACATGCTGGCGGCTGTGTTGAAGAGAAAAACAGGCTGCGATGTGACGGAATTTTTAAAGCCCCGTCTGCTGGAGCCCCTGGGCATTACTTCCTTGACCTGTTCGAAGTGTCAGGGACCGGAAGCAGTGGAAATGGCTGGCGGCGGCATGCGGATGACGACGGAGGACATGGCGCGTTTTATTTATTTTGTGTTAAACCGTGGACGCTGGGAAGGCAGGCAGCTGCTGGAAGAGGAATGGTTTGACCTTGCCTGCACCAAGCAGATCGAAACCGCCGGAGATGCGGAAGGACACGTCAAAGAATGGGCTTACGGCTACGGATTTCAGTGCTGGATGTGCAGGACACCCGGATCCTTCCGTGCGGATGGCGCCTTCGGACAGTTCGGCGTTGTGCTGCCTGATAAGGATCTGTTTGTGATCCTGACGACGGGAACCTATCAGACCCAGGACGAGCTGGATGGAATTTTTGAAGAAATCGTTCCGACCCTGACAGACAGTGCACAGGAGGCGTCGGCGGCAGCAGACGTGCTGAAAGAGCGTACCGGACAGATGACAATCAAAGCGGGCGCTTTGTCCGAAAAAATTCACCACATTGCGATCATCGGAAGCGATTATGAGCGCTCCAGACATTTTTATGTGGATCTGCTCGGCTTTACGGTGATCCGGGAAAACCACCGGAAAGACAAAGCAGACTGCAAGATCGATCTGAAATGCGGAGAGCAGGAGATCGAGCTGTTTATCAAGCCGGATGCACCCAAGCGTCCGAGCTATCCGGAGGCACAGGGACTTCGGCATCTCGCATTTTTTGTGGAGAACGTGGAGAATACGGTTGTGCGGTTAAACAGCCTCGGAATTGTGACAGAGCCGATCCGTACCGATGAGTTTACCGGAAAACCGATGACATTTTTTGCAGATCCCGACGGACTTCCGTTGGAGATTCACGAATAAACTTTCGAAACAATACACCCTACGAATCAAAAGCTCCTGTGCAGGAATATGCACAGGAGCTTTTGAGGTGAATTTTGGTGATTTAATTTTCCAGCTTCGAGATATCGGTTCCGAAGTATTTTTCCGACAATGCGGTCAGCTCGCCGGATTCGTCCAGCTTTGCGAGTGCGTCGTTGATGGCTGCAAGCAGCGTCTTTGTATCGTCGCCCTTGCGGACGGGGATTGCAACCTTTTCTACCTCGTCAGACAAAGCGGCAATTTTGATATTTGCATCAGGATGTGCCTTTAAGTAGTCATAATAGGTCACCTCTGTGTTGAGGGTTGCATCGATTCGGTTGGAAAGTAAAAGCTCGATGGTCTGATTCAGGTCATCGACGCCCTTTACCTCTGCACCGTATTTTTCCGCAAGGGTTGCATAGGTACTGCTGATGGTGTTTGCAGTGTGTTTTCCCTTTAAATCCTCCATGGAATAAATTTCGTCGTAGTCGCTGCGGACGATGACAGCAGTTTTATTATAGGCATAAGGTATGGAAAAATCGTATTTTTCCTGACGCTCTGGTGTAACACCTACGCCGTTTACCATGATGTCGTAGCGGCCGTCGTCCAGGCCGGCGAGCAGACCGTCCCATTCGCCCTCGACGAAGTTGACATCGACGCCGAGCTCATTTGCGATCAGCTTTGCAACCTCTACGTCGTAGCCCACCAGCTCGTCGTTTTCATCGTGATAGGTCCAGGGGGCCCAGGTACCCTCCATGGCAACCGTGATGCTGCCCCGTGCCTGGATCTGGTCTAACAGGTCTTTGCCTGCTGTGTTGGAGACAGCTGATGCAGTGTTGTCAGAACCGCAGCCGGTTAAAGCAGCCGCTGCCAGCATAGAGCCGGAAAGCAGCAGTGCAATAGATTTTTTGAAAGTCATAAAAAAATAACTCCTTTCTGATATTCCTGCCAGCGGCAGCCGGACAGGTAAAGCGCCGGATTACTGCTGGTCAAAAGACTGTAAAAATGCTTTGGTACGTTCTTCTTTCGGATTTGCAAAAAACTCCTTCGAGGGTCCCTGTTCCACGATACGCCCGTTTTCCATCAGGATGACCTTGTTGGAAACATTTTTGGCAAAGCTCATTTCGTGTGTGACGACGATCATCGTCATCCCATCGTTTGCCAGGGAACGCATGACGGAAAGGACCTCACCGGTCAGCTCCGGGTCGAGGGCAGAAGTCGGTTCATCGAAATAGATGATTTCCGGTTGGGCGGCAATGGCACGCGCGATTGCGACACGCTGCTGCTGACCGCCGGAAAGCTGTGCCGGATAAGCGTCGCTGCGGTCGGCAAGCCCGACCTTTTCCAACGCCTTCATAGCGATTTCACGTGCCTTCTCTTTGGGCATTTTGCGGCCGACAATCAGTCCCTCTGTGACGTTTTTGAGGGCGGTTTTGTTGGCGAATAAGTTATAGCTCTGGAACACGAAGGCAGTCTTTTTGCGGAGCCGGGCGATGTCCTTTTTGGAAATTTTATTCATCGCAAAGGTTTCCTGGTCAAAGACCATCGTGCCCTCGTCGGCGTGCTCCAGATAATTCAGGCAGCGAAGCAGTGTGGTTTTGCCAGAACCGCTCGGACCGATGATGGCGATAACATCTCCCTGGTTTACGTCCAGATCGATTCCGCCTAAGACAGGAGTACTGCCAAAGGATTTATGAATATTTCGGATTTCCAGCATAGGTCAGACTCCTTTCTGTCCGTAGGAACCGAGTTTTTTCTCACCGACAGCCTGAAGCTTTGTCAGGACGGTGGAGAAGATCAGGTAGATCAGACCGACTTCGAGATACAGAAGAAGCGGCTCGTAGGTACGGGCAACGATTCGCTGGGTTACCATGAACATTTCCGTTACGGTGATGTTGGCTGCCAGAGAGGTATCCTTGACCATGGAGATCAGGGAGTTGGACAGCGGCGGAAATGCGGTACGCATTGCCTGGGGGAGCACGATGCGGAAAATGGTCTGTAAATAGGAAAGTCCTGCACAAAGACCGGCTTCCAGCTGACCCTTCGGAACGGCTTCCAGTGCCGCCCGGATGGTTTCTGCACAGTAAGCGCCTTCATTTAAAGAAAAGACGATGACTGCAGCGGGAAACGGATCCAGGACGATGCCGACTCTGGACAGACCGAAGAACACGACGAACAGCTGTACCAAAAGCGGCGTTCCACGGAAAATCCAGATATAAAAGCGGGCGATCTGCTTGAGCCCCTGAATATTTGCAAACTGCACGAGGGCCGCAACCACCGCGATCACCAGCGCCAGCGAAAAGGAAATAATGGTCAGCGGGATGGTTGCCGTCAGGCCCGGGAGCAGGATTTTGGGAAAAGAGTCTAAAAATAGCTGCCATAATCGACTGCTGAACATGATAAGTATCCTCCTTATTCTGTCTTCGGGGCATAGTTTTCCAGCGCACTTAAGATCGGACGGGAAAGTAGGTCGGAAGGCTTTTTAGGGCTGTCGCTTTTTTCGGACGAATCTTCTTCCTTCTCAATAATATCCCGGATCGCCTGCATCTGCTCGTCGAGGACAGCGCTTAAGCGTGCGCATTCGCTCAGCTGGTAGGAGGTCTGCTCCATTAACTCGGGTGACAGGTCTTTTTTATAGCGGAGCTGGTGTTCGAGATTTGCCCAGAACTCCATGGCAATCGTGCGCAGCTGTACCTCCGCTTTCATGATTTTTTTCTCATTCTGTAAAAAGATCGGCACTTCGATAATCAGATGCAGGCTGCGATAACCGTTTCTCTTCGGATTTTTGATGTAATCCTTGCGCTCGATCAGCGTGATATCGTCCTGCTGCAGCAGGCAGTCGGCGAGCATGTAAATATCGTCCACAAAGGAGCAGACGACACGGATGCCTGCGATGTCGAAGATGTTGTTTTCAATTGCTTCGAGGGTAAAGGGCAGCTTTTTTCGAAGCATTTTGTCCAGAATGCTGTCGGGAGACTTTAAGCGGCTCTGGATGCTGTCGATGGGGTTGCGGTCGTGCTGGAGGGAAAAGCGTTCGTTTAATACGCGGAATTTCGTTTCAATCTCCATAATCGCGCAGCGATAGCAGGACATCAGATCCCGCGTGGAGCTGGAAAGCTCCTGAAACGCGCGGATCGAGTGGTCAGCAAGGGCGTTGCGCATTCTTTCCTGAAGGTTCTGGAAAGGGTCTTTTTTGGTATCCATTGGTTGAAAATTCCTTTCTTAACGGTGATGGCGGTATCAGATCTCTCCGATCAGGTAGTCCTGTCTGCCGTCGCGCAGGAACACGGGGAGCGTATCCATCGGCGCATCCGCCATGATCCACTGACCGCCCTCATAAACTATTCCGGTGCGGGCATCTGTCCAGGATGCGCCGGCAGGAAGATAAACCTGTCTGTCTACTGCATGCTCATGGCAGATCGGTGCGACTAAAAGATCAGATCCAAACAGGTAGGAATCCTTGATGTCCCAGCAGATCGGATCGGACGGGAATTCATAAAACAGAGCACGGAGCACCGGATGACCGTTTTCGTGTGCCTGCTGCATAAGGCTTCTTGTGTAGTCTCGCATCAGCTCACGGACATGGATGAATTTTGTCATGATCTGATAAGCCTTTTCGCCATAGCTCCATACCTCGTTATCGGTTCCGGTTCCCTCGCGAAGCTCGCCCGCCTTGTTATAAATTGGGGTATAGGGCTGGCGGCTGCCATGCAGACGCATAACAGGACAGAAGGTACCGAACTGGAACCAGCGGATCAGCAGCTCTTTAAAATCGGGATCTGCAGCAACGCCGTTATGGAAACCGCCGATATCGGTCGTCCACCACGGAATGCCGGAAAGTCCCATATGGATTCCGGCGCAGATCTGCTTACGGAAGTCCTCATAAGTTGACATAATATCTCCGGACCAGACCAGAGCTCCGTAACGCTGGCTGCCTGCCCATGCGCAGCGGATCAGATTGACGATGTCGTCCTGACCGTTTTCCTTTTGCCCCTCGTAGAAAAGCCGCGCGTATTCTCTGGGATAGATATTGCCGGTTTCCAGTACCGTACCGGAATAGTAACGGTAGTTTTCAAAATCGTAGGACGTATACTCCGGCTCTGCAACGTCCAGCCAGAATGTGCGGATGCCGAGGTCCGCGTAGTTTTGTTTGCATTTTTCCCAGACATAGCGGCGTGTTTTGGGATTGGTTGCGTCCATAAAGGCATTATTGCCGTGGAAGATCATCTGGACATCGACGCCGGAGTTGGATTTTACCAGCATATTCTGCTGCTTCATCTCTTCGTAGTTTTCACTGCGAAAATCTACGGCAGGCCAGATAGAAACCATGGTTTCTACGCCAAGCTCCTGCAGCTCCTTTATCATGGCAGCAGGATCCGGGAAAAATTCTTCATCGAAACGCCAATCACCGCAGTAGGGCCAGTGATAGAAGTCGATCACGATGACGTCCAGGGGGATATTCCGTTTCTTGTATTCACGGGCAATGGAAAGCACCTGCTCCTGATTATAGTAGCGCAGCTTGCACTGCCAGAAGCCAAGACCGTATTCGGGCATCATGGGAGATTTTCCGGTTGCGTTGGCATAAGCTTCTTCTATTTCAGCAGGAGTGTCGCCTGCAGTGATCCAGTAGTCCAGCTGTTTACAGGAGCGGGCAGTCCACTGTGTCGTATTCGTGCCGAAATGGACATCTCCCACAGCGGCATTATTCCATAAGAAGCCATAACCGAGACTGGAAACGTAAAAGGGGATGCTCGCCTGTGAGTTGCGGTGGGCAAGCTCCAGATTACAGCCTTTTAAATTGAGGGTTTCCTGCTGATACTGTCCCATACCGTAGATTTTTTCTGATGGGTTGGAGACAAAGGATGCGGTCAGGAAAAAAGAGTCACCGGGCAGGGACTGAAAGCGACGTGCCTTTAAAAACAGGGCACCGCCGTTTGGAATTTCCTGCAGCAGAAGCTCGCCCTTTTGATTATAATAGGAAATCTGCAGCTCATCGCCCCAGTCCTGCAGGGAAAGCACAGCGTGGATTTTGCCGTTGGTAATTACAGCCTGACGTTCCCCGAGTTCGATAACAGGCTCACTTTTTGCCGGAGAAAGAAGTGCCGGACTGTTGTCTGAAAGCTCGTTAAACAATGCCGCCCGTGTGCGCAGGCTGTCTTCTCCCCAGGGGGAAACCATGACGGTTTCTCCGTTTAAGCGAAAGATCAGACTGTCATTTTGACGTTCAAAATACTGCATTTTGTAACCTCCTTGGTGTTTCGTTTGGTACCTCCTTTTAGCATACTACGATATTGAAAAAACTGCAAAATATCTTTGACAAAATAGGGGAATAATGCTATGATAGCTCCAGAATCAATTTGAGCTTAGAACTGACTGTACTGAAAAGTCGTCCTTTTCTTTATGGTGGCTTGCGGACAGTCTTTTTTTACGGATAGATTTCGTAAGTCAGCGCGCAGCGGCGTCTCCAATTGATCCAAATTATTCAGGAGGTACTTGAAAATGAACACAGGTGTAGTTAAGTGGTTTAATTCCAGCAAAGGCTATGGCTTCATCACCAACGATGCAAACGGCGAGGACGTATTCGTACACTTCTCCGCTATCCAGGTAGATGGCTTCAAGACTCTGGAAGAAGGCCAGAAGGTAACTTTCGATGTAGAAAGCGATCCTAAGGATTCCAGAAAGCTGAGAGCGGTTAACGTTCACATCGCATAAGGATGACTAAAAGAGCCCCGCATATGCGGGGCTTTTTTTAGCAGTGGAGATATCAATGCATCGCAAAATCTTACAGAAAGGAATCGGAAGTTGGGCACAAAAAAGGTAACAGTCGGTATTCTGGCACATGTGGATGCCGGAAAGACCACACTGGCAGAAGCAATTTTATATCGGACCGGTACACTGCGGCGACTGGGCAGAGTGGACCATCAGGATGCCTTTCTGGATACGGACGCGATGGAGCGGGCCCGGGGTATTACGATATTTTCAAAACAGGCGAAGTTTGTACTGGGCGATTTTGACGTGACGCTTCTGGATACGCCCGGACATGTGGATTTTTCTGCAGAGATGGAGCGGACCCTGCAGGTGCTGGATTATGCGGTGCTGGTCATCAGCGGTGCGGACGGTGTGCAGGGACATGTGGAGACACTCTGGCGGCTGCTTTCCCGTTATCAGATCCCCACCGTTTTGTTTATCAACAAGATGGATCAGGAAGGGACAGATGAGGCAGAACTTCTTTTGCAGCTGCAAAAACAGCTGAACGAGCACTGTATCAAAGTGTGCAGTATGCCGCAGCCGCCAGACAACGCAGATACAGCATCCGGCATCAGGCCTTTGGGCACAGGTACAGACGCAGTGTCCGCCATGCGCACAAACGCTTCGGACAGCCCGCTGCCATGTGCAGCACCGGTTCCTGTCCCGGATTTCTGGGAAAATGTCGCCATGTGTCAGGAAGACCTTTTGGAACGCTATCTCGATGGCGATACGCTGACCTGGGAGGATGCAGCACTTCTGGTAAAGGAAAGAAAGCTATTTCCGTGTTTTTTTGGATCGGCACTAAAAGTCTGTGGCGTGGATGCGCTATTGTCCGGGCTGTCGAAGCTGATGAAAGAGCCGGAATACACAGAGGAGTTTGGGGCACGTGTTTTTAAGATCACGAGGGATGAAACCGGAAAGCGTCTGACGCATATGAAGCTGACCGGAGGAAGTCTTTTTACGCGGCAGAGCCTGAGGGGACAAACTGCTGATGGACAGGAATGGGAAGAAAAAGCCGACCAGATCCGGATTTATAACGGAAGTGGCTATGAACAGGTACAGCAGGCGGCCGCAGGAGAAATCTGCAGCGTGACAGGACTGTCAAAAACCTATGCAGGAGAAGGGCTTGGGGCGCAAACGGAACCGGTGCTGCCGCTGCTGGAGCCGGTATTAACCTATCAGATCGAGCTGCCGCCGGACTGCGATGCACATACGATGCTCAGAAATCTTCGGCAGTTGGAGGAAGAGGAACCGGAGCTTTCGATTGTCTGGGAGGAAGCCTCCTCTGAGATCTGCGCGCAGGTCATGGGCGAAGTGCAGATGGAAATCCTGAAAAACCAGATCAGAGAGCGCTTCGGCGTGCCGGTTTCCTTCGGACAGGGCAGCATTGTATACCGTGAAACCATCGCAGCGCCCGTCGAGGGCGTCGGACATTTCGAGCCCCTTCGGCACTATGCGGAGGTTCATCTTTTGCTGGAACCTCTGGAACGCGGCATGGGACTGCAGTTTGCGTCAGCTGTCAGCGAAGATGTGCTGGACCGTAACTGGCAGAGGCTGGTGCTGACCCATCTGGAAGAAAAGCGCCATAAAGGCGTTTTATGCGGCGCAGAGATCACGGATATGAAGATCACGCTGGTAAATGGCAGGGCGCATATCAAGCACACCGAGGGCGGCGATTTTCGTCAGGCGACCTACCGGGCACTCCGACAGGGACTGATGCGAGCACAAAACGTACTTTTAGAGCCTGTTTACAGCTTTCGACTGGAGATTCCACAGGAGCAGATCGGACGGGCGATGACGGATATTCAGCGGATGAACGGTACCTTCGAGCCGCCGCAGACGGAAGGGGACTTTGCGATTCTGTGCGGAAGCGCGCCGGTTGCATGTATGCGGGGCTATCAGCAGGAGGTTACCTCCTACAGCCGAGGTCGTGGAAAGCTGTTCTGTACGCTGCAGGGCTATGCTGCATGCCATAACGCAGAGGAAGTGATGGCGGCAGCCGGCTATGATCCGGAAGCAGACCTGGAAAATCCTCCTTCCTCCGTTTTTTGTGCACACGGAGCCGGATTTGTGGTACCATGGGATCAGGTGGAGGATTATATGCACCTCGAAGCAGTTGCGCTGCCGTCTGAAAAAGGCAGTGCAGACGAAAAAGAAGTGTCCGGGATAGCGCAGAGCAGCCGCGCAGAATATTTTGTCCGTGAAAGAAAAGAGACGCCGGAAACCTTTGTCAGCGAAGAAGAGCTGGAAGAAATTTTCAAGCGCACCTATTATCAGAACAGCGAGCCGAAGAGCAAAAAGGGCTATCAGAAGCGCTGCAGGGAAGAAGCGCCCGCACGGCGCCTGATAGAACACCCTCGTGCGGCAGAGGCGGATCGGAGCAAGCCGCGGGAACGCTATCTTTTGGTTGACGGCTATAATATCATTTTTTCCTGGGAAATGCTGCGCGAGCTTTCGAAGGTTAATATCGAAAGCGCCAGGAACCTCCTGATGGATGTTCTGTGCGATTACCAGGGTTTTAACGGCTGCACGCTGATCCTCGTCTTCGACGCTTACCGTGTGGAAGGCGGGCAGGAACGCGTTTTCAATTATCATAATATTCACGTCGTCTTTACGAAGGAAGCGGAGACGGCTGACCAATATATCGAAAAAACCGTCCATAAAATCGGGAAAAAAGCCGACGTGATGGTAGCGACCTCTGACGCGCTGGAGCAGGTCATCATTTACGGACAGGGCGCGCGCAGGATGGCGGCGCGGGAGCTTTTGGAGGAAGTCGAGCTGACCCGCGAAAAGGTGCTGGAACGGATTGAAAAAAGACCGGGCAGCACGCAGAAACAACCTACGGAAAACGACCATAATTACCTGTTTGACCATTTGCCGGAGGAGTTGGTCTCTTATATGGAAGAGGTCAGGCTGGGCAAACGGGAATTATAGGGAGTTTATAAAAAAGGGAAAAAAGAAAGGGAAACAAGAAAGGGGAAACACAATGGACATGTTTTTCACACAGCGAAAGCTGGAAGGAAGAATCCGGGAGCTGGGAGAATACCGTTACCGGGACGTCAGAAATTTTGAATCGTTTCTGGCAAAAGAAGACAAAAGCGGCCTGGTAAATCCGGATGTGCCGACAGATTTTACCGGCTGGGACAGGATCTGTACCGGCTCTGACTGGAAGGGCAGGGATTTATATCTCTGGCTGCATGGGGAGATGAAAGTGCCGGCAGAATGGGAAGGAAAGCGCGCGGTAGGTGTGTTTGACTTCGGTATGACAGGCGGCGGCAACAACAGCGGGTTTGAATCACTGCTGTTTGTAAACGGCGAACAGTATCAGGCGGTTGATGCCAATCATAAGGAAGTATTTTTCAGACCTGAGATCTGTGGAAATGAGGTCAGCCTGACCTTCCGCCTCTGGTCCGGTCTGGAAGGCGGCGGACTGCCCAGAGAGGTGGAGCATCGCTTAAAGAGCGCATTTTTAGGCTATCTGGATGAAAAGACAGACGACCTGTATTATCTTGGCCTGATGGTCTGGAAGACAATTGAAGAGCTTTCCGAGAACGATCCGGTTCGCCATAACCTGCAGGCAGCCCTTGACCGTGCATTTTTAAAGATTGACTGGTCTTATCCGGGCAGCGATGACTTCTATGCATCTGTTGCGGAAGCAGACGACTGCTTAAACGCAGCAATTGACGCGATGGACAAGCACTCCGATATCCATGTATACACAGTTGGACATACCCATATTGATACTGCATGGCTCTGGAGACTCAAAAACACCAGAGAAAAGTGCGGCAGATCCTTTACAACCGTCATGCGCCTGATGGAGATGTTCCCGGAATATGATTTCCTGCAGACACAGCCCCAGCTCTATGAGTGGGTAAAGGAAGATTATCCGGAGCTGTATAGCCAGATCAGAGACCGCGTGGCAGAGGGGCGCTGGGAAGCGGACGGCGCAATGTGGGTTGAGGCAGACTGTAATCTGACAAGCGGTGAGTCTCTGACCCGTCAGATCTTAATCGGCAGCAAATTCATCAAGGATGAATTCGGCAAGGAAGTAGAATTTCTGTGGCTGCCGGATGTATTCGGCTATTCCTGGGCACTCCCCCAGATCCTGAAAAAAGCCGGCATCGACATGTTTATGACGACAAAAATCAGCTGGAACCAGTACAACCGTATGCCGCATGATACGTTTTACTGGAAAGGCATCGACGGCAGCAAAGTGCTGACCCACTTTATTACGACGCCGGAGCCCGGGAGAGAAAGAGACAGCTGGTTCTATACCTATAACGGACTGATTGAGCCCCGTACCGTCAAGGGTATCTGGGACGGATACAGCGAAAAGGAAATGAATCATGACCTGCTGCTTTCCTATGGTTACGGAGATGGCGGCGGCGGTGTCAACCGTGATATGCTGGAGCAGCGCCGCAGACTGGATAAGATTCCGGGACTGCCGCATGTGGAGACGACTACTGCAGGCAAATATTTCCGTAAGCTGAAGGAAACGGTTGCAAAGACAGACCGCTATGTCAATACCTGGGATGGCGAGCTGTATCTGGAATATCACCGCGGTACCTATACCAGCCATGCGCATAACAAACGCATGAACCGTAAGATGGAGCTGTTATATCGTGAGGCAGAGTATTTTACCGTACTGCGTGCATTGCTTGGTAATGATCTGTCCCTGGCGGAGCAGGAAAAGCTGACAGCCGGCTGGAAACATATCCTGACCAACCAGTTCCATGACATTATCCCCGGCTCCTCGATCTTCGAAGTATATGAGGATTCCAAAAAAGATTACGAATGGATCGCAACACAGGGCGAGGAGGTGGAAGCAGGCTTCCTTGCAGACGCCGTAACAGAAGAAGCCTCTGTTTATACCGTTTTTAACAGCAACAGCTTTGTAAGAAAAGGCGGCTCGGTTCTGTTGCTCGGTGCTGCAGGAAACAGCGCTTATTTGGAGGACGGCACGGCATTAAAGAGTCAGGAAACAGAAGGCGGACTTCTTGTGGAAATCCCGGAGGTTCCCGCAATGGGCACCGCTGCGGTTGTCCTGAAAAAAGCACCTGCTGCAGAGAATACGGCATTTACCGTAGACGGACATAAGGTTGAAACTCCGTTTTATCTGGTTGAGTTTAATGAAGCCGGTCAGATTTCCAGATTGTATGATAAAGAAAATGACCGTGAGGTGCTTGCACCCGGACAGTGCGGCAACGTCCTGCAGGTATTTGAAGATAAGCCGATGGGCAATGACGCATGGGATATCGAGATCTACTATCAGGAAAAGATGCGCGTCATCGACGGACTGACCTGTTTTGAAGTCAAAGAGTGCGGATCGGTTCGTCTGGTGCTTCACATGGGATGGAAGTATATGAATTCCACCATTGACCAGGATGTTATTCTGTATGCAGATAACCGCAGAATTGATTTCGTGACGGATGTAGACTGCCATGAGCGCCATCAGCTGTTGAAGGCTGCGTTCCCGGTTGACATCCGCACCACTTACGGAACGTTCGATGTACAGTATGGTAATGTACGTCGTTCCAACAATTGGAATACAAGCTGGGATCAGGCGAAGTTCGAGAGCGTTGCCCATCGTTTCGCGGATCTTTCCGAATACGGCTATGGCGTCAGCCTGTTAAATGACTGCAAGTACGGTCATGATGTAAAGGATAATGTACTGCGCATTACTCTGATCAAGACAGCAACCTATCCGGATCACAGCCAGGATCAGGGCGAGCATCACTTCATTTATGCGCTGCTGCCTCATACCGGAGACTTTATTGCAGGCCGCACCGTACAGGAAGCGAGCGATTTGAACTGGCCGATGCACAGCGTTGCAGGCAGCGTAAAACTTCCGTTTGCAGGTTCTTTTGTAGGCTTTGACAAAGAGTGCGTTGAACTGGATGCTGTCAAGAAGACAGAGGATGGAAGGTATATTGCAGTCCGGTTCCACGACTTTACCGGCGGCACGAACAAGCTGACCGTAACGCCCGGTTTTGCGTGGAAGCGCTACTGTGAATGCGACTTAAGAGAGCGTCCGCAGGGCGATTTTAAAGAAAACGGTACGATTCAGAGAACCGTAAAGCCTTACGAAATCGTGACGCTGCTGTTTGAAGTATAAAAATGTGAGTTCTGAAATTTTACGGATTTATATAAAATTCGGTACTTGTTTTTTTAGGTGGCTCTGATAAAATCACATACAGAAATGCCCGGTGCTTTACAGGAAACTTGGCACCGGGCTTTCTTATCGTATAGGAAACTTCGTTTCCATACGATAAGAAACGCTCTACGAGGATGCGCACTACAGCGTAAGGTTCCACAGAGAAACCGACAGAAAGGTGTACACTCATGTTGACGAAATTTTTGGACAAAAAACTTGGAAGCTCGATTTTTACAGGACGTCAGATCATTTCGATGCTGATGCCGCTGATCATGGATTCGTTTTTCGTTTTCGGTATCGGTGTATTGACGACTGCGATGATCAGTTCCTCCAGTCAGGAGTCGGTAGCAGCGGTCAGTCTGGTCGGACCGCTCTATATGATGGTATATGCCATCAACAATGCCATTTCTGCCGGTGGTACCGTTGTGGTTGCAATGTTTAAGGGAAAAGGGGAAACCGAACGGGTAAAAGAGGCAGCAGGTCAGCTGATCGTGGGACTGCCCCTTTCTTCCCTTGCTGCATGTATCCTTCTCGTGCTCTGTGCAGATCCGCTGATCCGTTTCCTGTTTCATGGAATGGAGGAAACGATTCTCGTAAAGGCAGAGCATTATCTGATCGGGGTTGCGATCTCGGCGGTATTTTTATCTGTCTACATGAGTGGATTTGCGGTATTTCGTGGACTGGGAGAGACGAAAAAATGTCTGCACCTGTCGATTTTGATTAATGTCCTGCATTTTGTGGCAAGCTTTGTATTTATCAATATCCTGAAGCTGGATATCATGGGAAGTGCACTTTCTTTGAACCTGGCGCGTCTGGTGGGCGGCATGGCTGCAGTCCTGATGCTGATATCTAAAAAAAGTTCGATTGAGATCCGTCCGAGGCACGTTTTTCGAATCGACTGGCGTATTCAGAAAGAAATCTTTCGGATCGGCATCCCCTGTGGAATGGAGCAGCTGTTTATGAACGGAGGCGCGATGCTGGTTCAGGTTTACATTGCAAAACTGGGAACGGCGAGCGTTGCGGCAAATGCCGTGTCCAACTCGATCTTTTCTGTTTTGTATGCGGCACCGTCCGCAGTTGCGACGCTGGCTGTGACGATCGTTGGTCAGTGTATCGGTGCAGGAGAGAAAAAGCTGGCGCGCCGTTACGGCAGATCCATGGTTTGGCTGTGTACTGTTCTGGTGTTATTGTCACTGGCGATCGGAATGCCGTGTATTCCGATTCTGTTAAAGCTTTATCAGGCGCAGGCAGAAACGGTTCCGATGATTTACCGGGTACTGATCATTGCGGCAGTCAGCATGCCGTTTTTCTGGGGGGCATCCAGTGTGCTTCCTTCTGTCATGCGTTCGGCCGGTGATGCGTCCTACGCGTCCTACTTTTCTCTTGTTACGATGTGGGTGGTTCGTGTCGGACTGGGCTACCTGATGGCGATCCCGATGGGACTGGGTCTGGAGGGCGTCTGGATAGCAATGTGTGCCGAATGGGCGGTCAAAACAGTTGCCTTTGGTCTGCGCTTTCGCGGAGAGAAATGGCTTGCTCATTCCGACCGGATGGATAAGATGTGATGCAACAGGGGGATTTCAATGCTGGGAGATAAAACTGCTTTTCTAAACCAATATGCCATTCCGGAAAAGATGTATGAAGAAGCCGGTATGAGCTGGGCGGATCTGGAAGCGATTGCGGAGGACTATGCCTATCGCGTGGACGGCTTTTACATGATTCGGGATATGTTTTTAAAAGAACTGATCGAGAATAAAGAAGACGAGACCGGTTTGCATTCCTATCGTACCAGAATAAAGACACCGGGGCATCTGGTAGAAAAAATTATCCGCAGACGGGTTGAAAATTATCGGAAATATAAAGAACTGACGAAGGAGAATTATCTGAAATTCGTCACAGACATCATCGGGTTCCGTGGACTTTTGCTGTACCGGGAGGACTGGGTGGTGTTCCATAAATATCTGCTGAAGCATTTTGAAAATCATGCCTCATGGTATGTGCATGACTGTCTGAAGGATTTTGACGAAAGCCGCGACCGCTACATGGTGGAAGCGCCCAAGGTACACATGCGTCCGGGGGATTTCGCGGATATTTATGCAGACTGGATCGCCAGCGATGATATTTATGATCAGAAATATTACCGTTCCGTGCACTATATTCTCAAATATCGCGGCATGTACCTGGAGGTGCAGGTCAGGACGCTGTTTGAAGAGGGCTGGGGAGAAATCGATCATCACATTCTTTATCCCTACAAAAAACAGAATCCGATGCTGACGGAATTTTCGGAGCTGTTGAACCGACTTGCCGGAATGGGGGACGAAATGGCGTCCTTTTACAGACGTCTGCAGGATGTTCCGGGAGATGCCTTTCTGGACAAAAAAAGTATGGTGGATGTCCGGCGGGAATATGAGACCCATGAAACCCAGGTTGGACGTGTAGAACTGGAAGAAATTAAGACCGCTCAGGATGCGATCAATTCCATTCTGGCGGAATAAGGAGGTCGCATGGAGGATAGTTTATTCTGGGGAATCCCCCAGAGCGCGTATGAAAGCGCAGATCGAATGCTGACACTTGCGCGAAAGGGCGGAATCCGCCAGCACCTGCTGGGAGATACGTCCCGGATCCGGCATGGCACGATTGAGGATCAGAGCGTGGATGAATACTGCAATTTTTTACAGACAAAGCTTTGCTGTGAGATTCTGCAGCTGGAGGGATCAGGCATGTCTGCGCAGGACGAGACAGCATCGGATGGATTGGCTGCAGAGCAGGGAGAGAAAACAACGCCTGCCGCCTGCTGCAGGGAGGAACAGAAAGGGAGAAATGCCGGATGGACAGCGGAATGAACCATATCGAGAGCATGTATTTGAGCTATAGCGGACTGTTGGAGGAATTTTCGGAGGATGTCATCCGCAGCAGGTACGCTTTTTTATACAAGGAATGTATGGAATTTTTGAAAAGTCAGAAGCTGGAGTCAGAGGTGCGGCTGGATGAAGTACTGCTGATGCATGTAGTGCTGGATTATTTTTCGGATGTGTCGAGACTGAAAAAATTCCACCATATCCATCATATCAACGAAACAAAGGTAATCGCTTATGAAACATTCTGGCTGCTGCGCAGAAAACCACTGCAGGTAGTGACACAGCGGCAGGATGATTTTCTGGCATTTATCAATGAAAAATTCGTTTTCTCCAGACTTGCGGCATTTTTGGTTGGAAACCGCAAAGACCAGGTACTGCGGGAGCAGGATAAAAAGGCGTTTATGAACTATCTGGATACACTCTACTATTTTCTGAAATACCGCCAGTACGACCCGAAAATGCTGGAGTTGATGCTTCTGGGCTTTCGCGCCGGGGAGATCTGGGGACGGCAGTGAAACAGCCGCGGCAGTAAACAGCTGCGGCAGGAAAAGGAGGGATTTTTTTGAAACTGAATTACAAAAGAACATTTCTGGTAGGACTTGCCTTTCTGTCCATCTGTGCGTTCTGGCAGATGTATGACAACATCGTCCCGCTGATTTTGCAGGGAACGTTTCACTTAAATGAGACGCTCACCGGAGCAATTATGGCGGCAGATAATGTACTTGCGGTATTTTTACTTCCGCTGCTGGGATCATTGTCCGATAAAGCGGATACCAGATGGGGAAAACGTACGCCGTTTATTGTGGTTGGGACGGTACTCGCAGTTGTTTTGATGATGCTGCTTCCGCATGCGGATAAAACAGGAAATTTTGTGCTGTTTGTCATCAGCCTGTTTTTTTTGCTGATTGCGATGGGATTGTACCGGTCGCCTGCAGTAGCGCTGATGCCTGACCTGACACCGAAGCCGCTGCGCAGTCAGGCAAACGCGATCATTAACCTGATGGGTGCAGTCGGAGGTATTTATACCCTGATTTTGATCAGTCTGCTGTTAAAGGGCGGAGACAAACCGGATTATACACCGGTCTTTCTGGGCGTAGCACTTCTGATGGTGGTTGCTGTTGTACTTCTTGTTTTGACAGTGCGGGAAAAGAAGCTTGCACAGGAGGTTGCGAAAGCAAATCTGGAAGAAGAAACAGAGGAAGAACAAAAGGCGGACAAGACAGGGGAGCTTACTCCGGGAGTAAAGCGCAGTCTGACGATGATCCTGATCTCGATCTTTTTGTGGTTTACCGCATACAATGCAGTGACGACAGCATTTTCCCGCTATGCCCGTACCGTATGGGGCATGGAGGGCGGCGGCTTTGCCAACTGCCTGATGGTAGCAACCGTAGCGGCGATTATCAGCTATATCCCCATCGGCATGATTTCCGCGAAGGTGGGCAGGAAAAAGACGATCATGGGCGGTCTGGTACTGATGCTGATCAGCTTTTTTGTGGCGATTTTCTTTACGGAATATCACGCAGTTATCAATCTTGGCTTTGCCCTGATCGGAATGGGCTGGGCAGCAGTGAGTGTAAACTCCCTGCCGATGGTTGTGGAGATGTGTTCGAGTGAAGATGTCGGAAAATATACGGGGCTTTATTATACCTTTTCCATGTCGGCACAGATTGTGACCCCGATTCTGTCCGGCGCGTTTTTACAGTATGTTTCCTATCGGACGTTATTTCCGTATGCCTGTGTCTTTACGGTTGCGGCGATGATTACCATGAGCATGGTGCACCACGGCGATAATAAACCGGAACGCAAGAAAAATCTGCTGGAAAATTTTGACGTAGAGGATTAAAATACTTTCATAGTTCAGAATTGCGAAAACGACAATGAAACGGAAAGATGACTGGATCAAAGGAGAGGCATATCGATGAAAAAATGGATACCGGCGGCAGCGACCGCTGCAGGTGCTTATTTAATTGCAATCGCTCCGAGACTTTGTGAACGGCCGGAGCGTATGCCGAAGGTGTATTACGCCCATCGCGGTCTGTATGATAATATTTCAGACGCGCCTGAAAATTCTCTTGCAGCCTTCCAAAAAGCGGTGGATGCAGGCTATGGCATTGAGCTGGATGTGCAGATGACTGCAGATGGAAAGGTTGTTGTTGTACATGATTTTAACCTCAAGCGGATCAGTGGTGTGGACAAAGAGATCGACCAGTGTACCTATGCAGAACTGCAGGACTATCCGATCTATGGAAGCGACCAGAGAGTGCCGCTGTTTGAGGATGTTTTAAAGGCAGTGGACGGAAAGGTACCGCTGATCGTTGAGCTGAAATATAAAGAGGGCAGCAAGATCTGTGAAAAAGCCCAGGAGATTTTAAACAGCTATACCGGAATTTACTGTATTGAATCCTTCCATCCGCAGGTACTGGTCTGGTATCGGAAAAACTATCCCCATATCTGCCGCGGACAGCTTTCCATGAACTTTGAGCGGGACGATAATACAAAGGGTGCGCAGTATTTCGCACTGCGTCATCTGTTGACCAATTTTCTTACAAAGCCGGATTTCATTGCTTATGATTGCCGTGCAATGCATGCAGTATCCAAAAACATCTGCCGGAACCTGTTTGGCTGTCCGTCCGTTGCCTGGACAGTAAAATGTCAGGCACAGCTGGATGCCTGCAGCAGATCCTTTGATTACTTTATTTTTGAGGGATTTGCACCGAAGCAGTGAGGCAGGATGGTGTGCGCGCGTCGGAAGTGATTTTATTGTCAGGAATAAAAACAGAGACGGGATTCCGAAAGAGTTCCGTCTCTTTCCTGTCGTATAGGAAACTTCGTTTCCATACGATAAAAATGCTCCGCGAGGATGCGCACTCGGCGCAAGGGTAGATGGTTGCCGAGGCAACCGCGCCTCGGCGCGAGAATGTGCCAAGGCACATCCTTTTTAAAAGGATGCTTGAAAAGACATGCCAAAAAAGCAGGGAAATATGCAAAATATTTTCAAAAATGGAGGAAATCATGCATAATCAATTGACGGAAAGCGATATCAAAAAGATGCAGGAGGAAATCGAATACCGAAAGCTCGTTGTCCGCAAGGAAGCGCTGGAGGATGTAAAAGAAGCGCGGGCCCAGGGCGACCTTTCGGAGAATTTCGAATATTATGCTGCAAAGAAATTCAAGAACAAAAATGAAGGCAGGATTCGTTTCCTGGAGCGGATGATCAAAACGGCAGAGGTTGTTTCGGATGAATCCGCAGCGGACGAGGTCGGCATGAATAATAAGGTAGAGGTCTGGTTTGAAGAGGATGACGAGACAGAAACCTACAAAATTGTGACGACAATGCGCCAGGATTCCTTAAAAGGACTGATTTCCGGCGAGTCTCCGCTGGGGAAAGCGCTGCTGGGGCACAAGGTTGGTGACAGAGTTTTTGTGGAAATCGGCGCTGGAGACGGCTACTATGTCGTGATCCGTTCGATCGACAAGTCGGCAGGGGATGACGATGAGCTGAGAAGCTTTTAAACGATAGAATGCGCGCTTTGCGAGCATTCTATTGTCATGAAAAAGAGCCTGCGCAAGAGACAGCGAGGATCGCATGGAGACGGAAAAATCTATGAAAATCATGGTGACAGGCGCAGGCGGCTTTGTAGGAAGCCGTCTGGTAGCCTATTATGGGAAAAAATACGACGTGTGGGGCGTAACCCACAAAGACCTGGATCTGACGGATGAGGCAGCGGTATTCAAAACAGTGGAAAAATACCGCCCGGATGTGCTGCTTCACTGTGCAGCGATTTCGGACGTGGCAGAATGCAGTAAAAAACCGGAGCTGTCTCATGCCGTCAATGTGCTGGGAACGGAGTACCTTGCGAAAGCCTGCGGAAAAACAGGAACAAAGCTCGTAATGTGCAGCTCGGATCAGGTTTATTTCAGAAAACGGGGAGAGCAGGAGAGTCTGGAAGCATATCTGGAGCCCCACCGGGAGGATTGCATCGAAACGCCGGAGCCACTTTACGGGAAACAAAAGCTGCAGGGTGAGGAGCTCTGCTTAAAATACCAGCCGGAGAGCGTAGTGCTTCGGCTTTCGTGGATGTATGACAGCCTGACAGAGGACGAGCTGGCAAAAGGCAGACGCAACCTTGCAACGATGCTTCGGGAAATGCTCGACCAAAAGCAGTCCCGGAAATTTTCGGATACGGACCACCGTGGTGTGACGGACGTAACCCTTGTCGTAAAGAACATGGAAGCAGCGTGGAAACTGCCGGGCGGCATTTACAATTATGGAAGCAGCAACGATGCAGACATATATGAAACGGTGCGCCGCGTGATGGCATCCTTTGGGCAGGAAGCCCTTGCAGAAAAAGCGACAGGCGGTAATGTCCGCAACCTGATGATGCGTACAGACAAGCTGGCGCGGCACGGAATTTTCTTTCCGGATACGGCAGCAGGGCTGGAAGCATTTCTGCGGAAAGGCGGAGCATTATGAATGAAATGATACGCGACAGACGTTCGATAGGATGGAACAAAAAACACCCTCGGAGCTGGCACTCCGGGGGTGTTTCTTGTCCACTTGGACATCATTGCATTTCTATATCTAATTGTAATGCTCGGAAGGTAAAAAATCAATCCTCCGCCGACGTTTTCTGTCTGCTCTTTTGCAGCAGCTCGATGACTGCAGATGACAGCGTAACTGTCAGCAGGGAAAAGAAGATGTTGCGCAGCGGAATGTAGGAAATCGAAAGCATCAGCACGACGAAATCCGTAAAAAAATAGGAGCGGGAAATTTTCCAGCCAGTCACCTGATGGAGGATGAGCGCCAGTGCGTCATCTCCGCCGGAAGCGCCGCCTCTGCGGACGATTAAGCCTGCGCCGATGCCAACGAACAGCCCGCCGAGGATAGCAGCGATAAGTGGTTTATCTGCGTAGGAGGGCAGAAACGGTCCGGTAAATTCCCAGAACCGGTACAGCAGTGCGTAGCAGCAGGTGGAAAAAATGGCATTCTTCAAAAAGTCGGTGCCCAGAAGCCGAAAGCCAATGATGTAGCAGGTCATGTCCAGCAGAAAGGAAAAGATGCCGGGGGAAATGCCCGTCCAGTGATGCAGAAACAGGGTAAGTCCCAGGATTCCGCCCTCTGTGATTCTGCTCTGGCTGTGGACGTTGAACAGGCCAAAGGACAGCACTGCTGCGCCCAGCAGCATGGAACCGTAGTGAAGGATGGTATCTTTATTTATTTTTTGTTGAAACATAAAAGCTTAAAACTCCTCTGACTCTCCGGCGAGCTTCTGGCACAGCGCCAGAAACTGTTCGCCGTATTTTTGGTATTTCAGCTCGCCGACGCCATGGACAGCGAGCATTTCATTTTTAGTCTGAGGCAGAAGGACACACATGGATTCCAGTGACTTGTCGGAAAAGACAAGATAGGGTGGAATATGCTGTGCCCGTGCGATTTCGGTACGCAGCCTGCGCAGCGCCTCGAAGGGATCGCTGCCGGTGTGCAGGGAAGAACGCTTTCTGCCGGATTTGTCCGTGCCGGGAAGCTGCCCGGCTTTTGCAGGTGTCTGCGTAGTCTTCCTTGCTGCCTTCATCGTGAGTACGGGGCGGAATTCCCCGGACTCTGCATAAAAAGACAGTCCCTTTTCTTTCACTTTTACAATAGGAAACTGATCGTCTGTAACGACCAGATAATCCGTCAGAACGAGATAATTGAGCACCTGCCGCAGAAAAACGATGGTATCCCTGGCGTGCGTTGCGTAGTAACGGTTGGAATCCAGACCAAAACGCAGTACCTTTTCGTTTTTGCTGCCGCGCAGCGTGTCGAGAATGACGTTGACGCCAAAGCGCATGCCGCTTGTTAAGATACAGCCGATCAGGTCATTGGCAAGCTCTGTGATGTCGATGGTTTCAAAGGTATTTAAACAGTTGCTGCAGTTGCCGCAGTAGTTGGAGCCAAACTCACCGAAATAGCGCAGCATGTAGTCCCGCAGACAGTCGGTGGTGTGGCAGTAAAAGGTCATTTTTTTGAGGCGTTCGCGGTCTTGTCTGCGAACCTCCTCCAGTGCTTCGCCGGTCAGCTCTTCGTTATCACGATCCTGTTCGATAAAAAACTGGTTTGTGATAACATCCTGACCGCTGTAAAATAAAATACAGTCCGCCTTTGCACCGTCCCGTCCGGCGCGCCCGGCCTCCTGATAATAGCTTTCCATATTTTTCGGCATGTTATAATGCAGGACAAAGCGGACGTTGGATTTGTCGATGCCCATGCCAAACGCATTGGTTGCGACCATGATCGGTGCATCGTCGTAGGTAAAGGCCTCCTGGTTTGCGCGCCGTTCTTCATCGGAAAGTCCGGCGTGATAGCGGGTTGCCCGAAAACCATCCGCAAGCAGCCTGTCGCAGACCTCTTCGACATTTTTGCGTGTTGCACAGTAAATGACGCCGGAGCTGTCGGGATGGGCGAGCAGATAATCGCGGATGCTACGGTACTTGTCCTTATCGTGGCGAACCTCGAAATAGAGATTTTTTCGGTCAAAACCGGTCACGGCGACATGGGGATCGGACAGCTCCAGCATCCGGATGATGTCTTCGCGAACTTCCCTGGTTGCCGTCGCGGTAAAAGCGCCGATGACGGGACGGATGGGCAGCGTGCGGACAAATTCCGGGATTTTTAAATAGCTGGGGCGGAAATCCTGTCCCCACTGGGATACACAGTGGGCTTCATCAACTGCCAGCAGCGAAATCGGTGTGGAGGCTGCAAAATCCAGAAAATCTTCCGTCAGCAGCCGTTCCGGCGCGACGTAGATGATCTTATAACGGCCTTCTTTGGCATAAGCGAGGGCCTTTTTATATTGATTCCAGGAAAGAGAGCTGTTTAAATAGGCTGCGTGGACCCCCATCTGATTCAGGGCACGGACCTGGTCCTTCATCAGGGAAATCAAGGGGGAGACCACGAGGGTAACATGAGGCAGCAGCAGGGCTGGAACCTGATAGCAGACGGATTTCCCGGCGCCGGTGGGCATAATGCCGCAGACATCCTGCCCGTTTAACAGACAGTCGATCAGCTCCTCCTGTCCGTCACGGAATGTATCATATCCATAATAGGTTTTTAAAATATCGTATTTGTCCTGCTGTTGCTTCATAATAAAAGTCCTTGTCTCGTTTTGCTCCTGCTGTAATGGAACCTATCTCGTGAATCGTAATGGATTGATTTTAACATGGTTTTGAAAACAGGGCAAGTGCTGCAGGGCCACGCACCATTCGGAAAGATGCGAGGGAACTTCAGGGTTAAGAAAAAGGGGATAGAATATGAGTTTTTTATATCTTGACAGACTGGGAAAAACCCAGCACTATAGAAGTATCTAAGAAGAGAGGAGTACATACCAATGAAAGAGAATTTACCGGTATCCCTGCAGAAGCTGATTCACAAGGTGGAAGAGACCTTTGCAGAGGATCCTGCAATGGTAGAACTGTTTATCAACTGTTTTTCCAACACCCTGGATACAACTGTGAAAAAGATGGAGGACGGCACAACCCATGTTATCACCGGTGATATTCCGGCGATGTGGCTGCGGGATTCCGTTGCACAGGTGCGCCCCTATCTGGTAGCTGCAGCAGAGGATCAGGAGATTTCCGACCTGCTGGCTGGCCTGTCCAGAAGACAGTTTTTCTTTGTAAACCATGATCCCTATGCAAATGCCTTCAATCAGGAAGAAAACGGCAACTGCTGGGATCACGATGAGACGGAAATGAGCGATTGGCTCTGGGAACGCAAATATGAGATCGACTCTCTGTGCTATCCCGTTCAGTTCGCATATCTGCTCTGGAAAAACACCGGACGTACAGACCATTTTGATGACAATTTCGTAAAAGGCCTGCACACCATCCTGAACGTATGGAAAACCGAACAGTATCACGAGGAGAAATCCCCTTATTCCTTCCAGCGTAAGGGCTGCTACTTTACAGATACCCTGTCCAGAGAAGGCAAGGGCGCTCTGGTAAAATCCGGCGTAGGTCTGACCTGGTCGGGCTTCCGTCCCAGCGATGATGCCTGCATCTACGGCTATCTGATCCCGTCCAATATGTTTGCAACAGTTGTTCTGGGCTATATGGAAACCATTGCACATGAAGTATTAAAGGATGAGGCTCTGGCAGCAGAAGCAGCTTCCCTGAAAAAAGAGATCCACGATGCCATCGAAAGCATGGCGATCGTAGATAACTATTACTATGGTAAGGTTTATGCATACGAAGTAGACGGCTACGGTCAGTATATGCTGATGGACGATGCAAATGTACCCAGCCTGCTGGCTATGGATTACCTTGGCTACGAGGCGGATGACCGTCAGGTTGTGGAAAACACCCGTAATTTTGTGCTCAGCTGTGCAAATCCTTATTATTATGAAGGCAGCTGTGCAAAGGGTGTAGGCAGCCAGCACACCAAGCCTGGCTATATCTGGCATATTGCTCTGGCGATCCAGGGTCTGACCAGCAAGACAAAGGAAGAAAAGCTGGCGATCCTGAACACCATGAAAAATACCGATGCCGGCAAGCACATGATGCACGAGGGCTTCGATGTCAATGATCCTGCAAATTACACCAGAGAGTGGTTCTCCTGGGCAAATGCCATGTTCTGTGAGCTGGTTCTGGATTACTGCGATATCCGCGTGGCACGGTAAGATATACGGGGCGTGTAAATAGCCGGAGACATGGGGGAGGTTATGGAACAGAAGCAACCAAATATTGTTTTTATTATGACGGATCAGATGCGTGGAGATTGTATGGGAATAGCAGGGCATCCGGATGTGAAAACTCCGTTTCTGGATACGCTGGCAGCACGGGGAACGCTGTTTGACAGAGCATATTCGGCCTGCCCCAGCTGTATTGCTGCGAGAGCGGCCCTCCATACCGGGCTTTCGCAGGAAAAACACGGTCGGGTTGGGTATCAGGATCGGGTAACGTTTCGATATCCCCATACCATGGCCGGAGAGCTGGCAAAAGCCGGATATTATACGCAGTGTGTAGGAAAAATGCACGTGCACCCGCTGCGCAATCTGATGGGATTTCATAATATAGAGCTGCATGATGGTTATTTGGGGGCGTATAGGAGGGAGACGGTTCCCTATTATGAAGCTCAGAAGATCGCAGATGATTATTTTTACTGGCTGAAAAAGGAAAAAGGAATTGAGACAGATGTTACGGATACCGGTCTGGAATGCAATTCGTGGGTTTCCAGACCGTGGATTTATGAAGAGTCTCTCCATCCGACAAACTGGGTTACGACCCGGGCAATTGATTTTTTGCGCCGTCGGGACAGGGAAAAGCCCTTTTTCCTGATGGTGTCGTATGTGCGTCCCCATCCGCCGTTGGATGCGCCACAGTGTTATTTTGATCTGTATCGGAACAAAAAGCTAAGGACACCCGCACTGGGAGACTGGGAGAACCCCGGGGAACTGGAGCGGTCCGGCAGGATTTTTGATTCTTCCACAGGGCCGGTTGATCTAGAGCTGATGCGGGAGGCGCAGATTGGATATTATGCCTGTATCACTCATGTGGATCATCAGATAGGAAGGCTGCTTCAGAGTCTGACAGAATCCGGGGTTATGGACAATACGGTGATTGTTTTTACCTCTGATCACGGAGAAGAATTAGGCGATCACTATATGTTTCGAAAATGTCGTCCCTATGAGGGAAGCTGCCATATTCCGCTGATTATTTCAGGACCGAAGCCATTGCTTGGGGGAAAAGAGGGACAGGTTTGCCATAATGTTGTAGAGCTGAGAGATCTTATGCCTACCTTTCTGGATCTGGCTCATGCACCGGTACCGGAGGAAGTAGATGGGAAAAGTCTTCTTCCTATGGTGAAAAAAACGGAGGAACGCATTCGCCCGTGGCTGCATGGGGAACATTTGTATGGAGAGGAATCCAATCATTATATTGTTACGGAGCAGGATAAATTTATCTGGTATTCCCAAAGCGGAGAAGAGCAGTATTTTGATTTGTCAAAGGATCCCAGAGAACAGCACAATGCAGTTTGTGATGCTGAATATCAGGAAAGGGTTCAGAAAATGAGGGGCTGGATGATCGAGGCCCTGGAAGGGCGAGAAGAAGGATTTGTGGAACAGGGGAGACTCCGGACAGGGGCTCCGATGATAGGATGTCTGAAAAATTCGTTGGTGAATGGATAAAAGGGCAAAAGATAAATCCTTCATCTGACAGCACTGAGACTCAAAAACCGGGCAGATTTTTTCTGCCCGGTTTTTGAGTCTTATACGTTGTCCTTAGTGGAACGTATCCACGGAATAATCATGATAATGGAAGCCAAACCACCGTCCGGGCACATCGCCGGGAAAGCGGGGGGCTTCGTAGGTAAGGAACTGACCCTTTTCGTCCAGCGCCTCAGGCGTATACTGTGCGGTATGCTCCAGCAGAAGCTTCCAGAGCTTTGCCTTGCGCTCCTGCCAGGCAGGATCCTCTGCGAGGTTGTGCTGCTCCATCGGATCGGTGTTTAAGTCGAAGAGCAGAACGTGATCGCCGACTGCAGAGTAAACCAGCTTCACCTTTTCCTCCATGACACAGAAATTCTTGTTTAAAGAGTTTCCAAAGAACATACGATCCATGGGAACTGGCTCAAGCAGGTTTTTGCCGCTGACAGAAACAGGGGAAGAAAGCCCTGCCATTGCAAGGATCGTAGGATAGATATCTACAAGGTCAGTCGGGGCCTCTACGCTGATGTTCTGAGGAAGGCTGCGTCCCTGGGGTGGCATGATCAGAAGCGGTACATGGGCGCTGCCTTCAAAGAACAGATTTTTCTGGGACATATGGTGGTCTCCCAGCATCTCGCCGTGGTCTGCAGTGAAGATGACCCAGGTGTTTTTGAACAGGTCATTTTCTCTCAGACAGCCAAAGATACGTCCCAGTGCATAGTCGACCTGTGTGATGCAGGCATAGTAGGCGCGTTTGGAAGCAGCGCGCTGCTCTTTACCAAACAGATGCAGGTTCGTGTTTTCATAAGCGCCTGCAAGGAAGCCCTGAGGGGTCTCTTCAACGGTTCTGGACCAGTCGCCTGTAACCGCGTCCGGCATCGGGATGTTGTCATACAGCTCCCAGAAGTCACGACAGGGATCAAAGGGCGGATGGGGCTTGGTAAAGCTTGTCCATAAAAAGAACGGACGCGTCGTATCACGGGTCTCCAGAAAATCAATCGCTTCCTCCGCGATCCAGCTGGTAATGCTGTCCTTGACCTCTACCGTGGAGATTACAGGCTCTACCTCACACTCGCCGACACCGTGAGCCTTGGGATGTGCAAGAACCTGCTTCTTATCATATTCGCGCATGTAGTCAAGGGGCAGCTTCATATGCTCGAAACCATAGTGGGCGCGGGCGGGCTCAAAGTGCATTTTACCCTTTGCACAGGTCTGATAGCCAGCGTCTGTCAAAACGGCTGGAAGGGTAGAGCGTTCCTCGGTGCAGGCACGCATAAAGGTCTCATGGGTTGCATTGGAAACCACACCGCTTTCGTAGCCCTGGCGTCCGGTCATGATGGTTGTACGGGACGGAACGCAGATCGGGCAGCTGGCATAGCAGTTTTTGTAGCTGATGCCCATTGCCGCCATATAGTTCAGATGTGGTGTAAAGATACTCTGATTCCCCCATGCGTTCAGAGTGTCAAAACGCTGCTGATCCGTTGTGATCAGCAAAATATTATCCTTTGCCATAATATAAGATAACCTCCTCCGGATGGCAATATTGAGGCAGAGCATGTCAGGATTCTGCCGAAGGGCGGACAAGACCGTTGCCTTTATGCACAGTATAAGCTTTATAAAAGTGTGGTGTCTATCCTAAAAAAGTGAGATGGCGTATTTCAAAAATCACCCTTTTTTATGCGTAACCACAGTGAAGCAGCAGAACAAAAAACAGGGAGACATACAAAATGCACAAAATTAAGCGCCACTTTTGTATATTGAAGATAATATTTTTATACTGGTATATAACATATTTTAGGTTGTGCGGACAGATTTGCTAATATATAATAAATACATCAGTTCGGAACATAAGAATGTATACCGAATGACGGACGGAACGATTGAATCGGCCCAAAACGATTCAAATTGTTCAAAAATATTCCTGAGAGGGAATCAAAAGTGCAAAAGTGCACAAAAGGAGGAACGTATGAAAAAGAAGAACGTAAACAAGCTTCTTGCGCTGGGTCTCGTTTCTGCTATGACAGCTGGTATGCTGGCAGGCTGCGGAAACACAGCATCCACAACAACAGACAAGGGTGCTGCTGACACAACCGTTACAGAAGCTACGGATGACAAAACTTCCACCGATACCGCGAAGGCAGACAATGGTGAAGTGCCTACTCTGATCTGGTGGAGCATCGGCGGAACACCTCCCGATGATTTCGATAAGACCATCGCAGAGATCAGCGACTATACAGAAGAGAAGATCGGCGTAAGAATCGATGTTAAGATCGCAAGCTGGGCTGACTGGGCAACCAAGATGAACAACATCGTTAACACCGGTGAGTATTTCGACCTGATGTTTGTAAACAATACAAACTACACCAAGTTCGTTAACCTGAACGCACTTGCTGATATTACAGAGCTGGTACAGTCTGAGACACCTGAGCTGTATGATTTCATTCCCGAAGACCTGTGGAGAGGCGCTACCATCAAAGAGAAGGTATACGCAGTTCCTACCTACAAGGATTCTTCTCTGACTCAGTTCTGGATGCTGGATGACTCTATTGTACAGAAGTACGACATTGACATGGAAAGCATTAAGGACTTTGCGACTCTGGATCCCATCATCCACACCATCAAAGAGGGTGAAGGCAAGTCTGTATATCCGATCCATCTGTCTCAGGGAGCTACCTTTAATGGTTTCTTCAACGGCTATGACGGACTGACAGCAGGCGTTGCTGTCATGGGCGTTAAGTATGACGATGAGAGCCGTAAGGTTGTAAACCTGCTGGAGCAGGACGATGTAAAAGAAAACCTGAACTACCTGCATAAATGGTATGTAGATGGCATCATCAATCCCGATGCTAACGTTGTAACAGATGCCGGCAAGGGCGCTATCTTCAGCACAGGTCAGGGCTGGCCTGCAGCAGCAGAGTCCTGGGCATTTGGTCAGGGTATTGAGAAGTATGATGTAACAAAGGTATTCGGACCTCTGTATACTACCGAGACAATCCAGGGTTCCATGAATGCAGTTTCTGCTAACTCCAATTACAAGGCAGAAGCACTGAAGGTTCTGCAGCTGATGAACACCGATGCGAAGTTCCGTAATATGTGTGCATTTGGTACCGAAGGAAACTTCATGCAGTATGAAGAGGATGGCACTGTTACAAAGCTTCGTGATGACTGGGTATGGCCTACTTATACACAGGGTACCTTCTTCATCCTGGCTACACAGTCTGATGGCGATCCGGATGCTTGGAAGCAGGTAAAAGAGCAGAATGAAGCTGCAACCTCTTCTACATGCCTGGGCTTCGTATTCGATCCCGAACCGGTTCAGAACGAAATCGCAAATGTAAACACTGCTTGGGAGAAATACAATAACGACCTGTTAACAGGTGCGATTGATCCTGAGACAACTGTTCCTACCATCATTGATGAACTGAATGCAGCTGGTCTGCAGACTGTTATCGATGAGGCTCAGAAGCAGCTGGATGCTTTCTTTGCTGAATAATGATTCTGTCATCATAAAAAGACCCTCCGGGTTTCCCGGGGGGTCTTTTCGTTTGCGCGCCATGGGCGCGCTCTCGCAGGTGAAAGTCCTGAACATGCCCAGGTAGTGGGAAGGATAACACCCGATTTAAAGAAACATGGATTCAGATGGATAAGAAAGCAGCCTGTGTACTTCCGAAAAGTGCAAAAAGAGAAAAAAGACAAACCGTTAAATGATAGAAAGAATCATAAGACTTCCTTATAATTATAAAAAGAAAGCGGGGAAGCTGCTTTTAAAGAAGGAGGAAAGATATGAAAAGGAAAACGGGAAACAGAATGCTGACGACTGGACTTGTTTTAGCTATGACGGCAGGAATGTTTGCAGGCTGTGGAAACTCTGCACCTGCGGCAGCAACAGACAACGCTTCTGCAGATACGGAGACCCTTGCAGAAACAAGCGAAACTGCTGCTGTACAGGAGACCGCAAAAACGGATAACGGGGAAGTCCCTACTCTGATCTGGTGGACTGTAGGCGGCACACCTGCAGATGATTTCGATCAGGCAATTTCTGAAATTAGTGATTATGCCGAAGAGAAGATCGGTGTAAGAATTGATGTCAAGATTGCCGGATGGGCGGATTATGATACCAAGATGAACAATATCGTAAATACCGGTGAGTATTTCGATCTGATGTTTGTAAACAACACAAACTACAGCAAATTTGTAAATCTGAATGCGCTGGAAAATATTACAGATTTAGTTCAGTCTGAAACTCCGGATCTGTATGGTTTCATCCCCCAGGAGCTTTGGGACGGTGTTAAAATTCATAATAATGTATATGCAGTTCCTACTTATAAAGATTCTTCCATGACACAGTTCTGGATGCTGGATGATACATATGTACAGAAATATAATATTGATGTGGAGGGCATTAAGGATTTTGCTACTTTAAATGATGCGCTGCAGACGATCAAAGAAGGGGAAGGCAAATCTGTATATCCGATGAAGCTGGCACAGGGCTCTACTTTTAACGGCTTCTTCAATGGTTATGATGATCTGGCAGGCGGTGTTTCTGCAATCGGTGTCTGGTACGAAGATGAAGAACGTAAAGTAGTTAGTCTTCTGGAGCAGGATGATGTGAAGGAAAAACTGAACTGGCTGCATAAATGGTATCAGGATGGCATCATCAATCCGGATGCAAACGTTGTAACAGATGGCGGCAAGCAGTCTATTTTCGGCTCTGCACAGGGCTGGCCTGCAGCAGCTACCACATGGGCATTCAATAACGGAATTGACAAATATGATCTGACGCAGGTATTCGGGCCGATGTATGCGACCGGCACCATCCAGGGCTCCATGAATGCGATTTCTGCAAACTCCAAATATAAAGCAGAAGCGCTGAAAGTTCTGGAGCTGATGAATACAGATTCCAAGTTCCGTGATATGTGTGCATATGGTACAGAAGGCAATTACATGGAATATTCTGAGGATGGTACCGTACAGAAACTGCGTGACGACTGGAACTGGCCTTCTTATACACAGGGTACGTTCTTCATTCTGTCTACGCAAACGGACGGCGATCCGGATGCCTGGGAACAGGTTAAGAAACAGAATGAAACCGCTGTTTCCTCTACCTGCCTTGGATTTGCACTGGATATCACGGATATCCAGAATGAAGTTGCAAACTGCAATATGGTATGGGATAAATACAAAAATGATATGCTGACCGGTGCGTCGGATCCGGAGACTGCAGTTCCTGCCTGCATCGAAGAACTGAAGGCAGCGGGTCTGGATAAAGTCATCGAAGAAGCACAGAGACAGATTGATGAGTTTTTTGCCAAATAAACAGCATCAGATTGTATAAAAGTGATAATGCACAGCATGATAGGCTCTCTCGGCATAAAATCCGGAGAGCCTATTATATATAGGAAAAAAAGAGTTGAGAATATGAAAAAAGCAAAAATTATATTCAAAACGTTAGGTGCATGCAACTTGTCCTTATACAGCTTTTACATTCTTAAAAAAGCGATGTGCCGAAATCTAGTGAAAAACTGTGTAAAAAATGCACAAAAACAAAAGATAAAATTGTACACCTGAACTGGCCTTTTTATACTAGTATATAATAAATTTTAGGTTGTGAAGTCAAATTGACTAAGTTATAATAAGCATATAGTTTCCGAGTAAAGGAATTTACGTGAGGAATCTGCGAAGAAGGAGGAAAACGGAAAATGAGTAACGAAAAGACTGGCCGCAGAGGCAAGAAACGCATCTGGGGTAAAGACGACACAGAGCTGTCGTTATTGGCACTGCCGACTACCATCTGGTATTTGCTGTTCTGCTTTTTGCCGATGTTCGGTATCATCATCGCATTTAAGAACTACAAGGTATACGGTGGATTTTTAACAAGCTTTATTAAAAGTGAATGGGTGGGATTTAACAACTTTAAATTCCTGTTTTCCTCAAAGGATATCTGGCTGATCCTGCGTAATACGCTGGGATATAATGTCATTTTCATTATCCTTGGCATTGTGGCACCGGTTGCTGCAGCAATCGCAGTTGGACAGCTCCACAGCAAGAAGCTTGCAAAAGCGTATCAGACTGCGATGTTCATGCCTTACTTCCTGTCCTGGGTCGTTGTAAGCGCACTGGTTTGGGCATTCCTGTCTTATGACAAGGGTCTGATCAACGGTATGCTGGAGTCCTGGGGGATGGATCGCCAGCAGTGGTATATGAAGCCTGCTATGTGGCCTCCGTTCCTGGTATTTATGAACCTGTGGAAGGGTCTTGGCTACGGAATGGTTGTTTATCTGGCAACGATTACCGGTATTGATAAAACCTATTATGAAGCAGCCGGTATCGACGGCGCTACGATCTGGCAGCAGATCCGCTACATCACTCTGCCTCTGATGAAGACCGTTATCATCATGATGTTTATCATGGCAGTAGGACGTATTTTCTACTCCGACTTCGGTCTGTTCTATCAGGTGCCCAGAGATTCCAATACGCTGTACAATTATGTATATACTCTGGATGTATATGTTTTCAAACAGTTGAAAACTTCGACCACCGGTATGGCGTCCGCTGCGGCCTTTGTACAGTCTGTTGCCGGATGTATTACGATTCTGACGGCGAATGCGATCGTTCGTAAGATTGACCGTGAGAGCGCAATGATTTAAGGGAGAAGAACAATGGAAACAACGAAAAAAATTAAAAGAGTAAACAAAGACGAGCCTACCGGGTTCGACCGGTTCAACCGGGTATCCAAAGGCGCTAACGCTGTACTGAATATCATTTTCATTATTATGTCGCTGCTGTGCGTAATACCGATCCTGCTGGTTGTTGCAATTTCTTTTTCTGCTGAGGATTCCATCACAGAATACGGATATCGCTTCATCCCGAAGATCTTCTCTCTTGAGGGCTACACATTCCTGGCTTCTCAGAGCACGATGCTGCTGAGAGCACTGGGTGTCTCTCTGTTTGTAACGATCGTTGGCACGGTTCTGGGTGTTATGCTGACAACTCTGATGGGCTATGTACTTTCCCGTCCGAACTACAAATTAAACGGTTTCCTTACAATGGTGGTATTTATCCCCATGGTATTTAATGGCGGTCTGGTTTCCACCTACTTCGTAGTCAGCCAGCTGCTGGGCTTAAAGAACACGATATGGGCACTGATCCTGCCTCTGGCAGTTTCATCCTTTAACGTTATTATCTGTCGTACCTTCTTTAAGACAACAGTTCCGGAATCCCTGATCGAATCCGCGAAGATGGACGGTGCATCTCAGCTGACGATTTTCAGCAGAATCGTTCTTCCGATTTCGCTGCCGGTACTGGCAACTATCGGTCTGTTCCTTTGCTTCGCATACTGGAACGACTGGTATCAGTCCATGCTGTACATTGATAACACCAAGCTCCTTTCCCTGCAGGCTCTGTTAAACCAGATCCTGACCAATATCCAGATGCTGGTACAGAATGCAGCAACACTGGGTGCATCTGCAGCAGAAATGCTTGCAAAGATGCCGAAGGAAGCGGCTCGTATGTCTATCGTAGTTATTATCGTATTGCCTATCGCCTGCGCATATCCGTTCTTCCAGCAGTACTTCATTTCCGGTCTGACGGTTGGTGCGGTTAAGGGCTGATATTCCCTATATTATCTGTGTGTTTTAATTTGATATCCTGCCGGAAGAACCGGCTGTGGTATAGAAACGGGCTCTCTGCATACAGGGAGCCCGATTTTAAGGAGGAGACATTATGAAAAACAAGAGCATGAACAAGATTCTTGCCCTGGGCGTTGTTGCCGCTATGACAGCTGGAATGCTGGCAGGCTGTGGCAGCTCTGCGTCCACAACTGACGGCGCTGCAGCCGGAACAGAAGCCGCTTCTAATTCTGCAGCAAGCAATGGTGAAGTACCTACCCTGGTATGGTGGACTATAGGCGGAACACCTGCAGACGATTTCGATCAGGCTGTATCTCAGATCAGCGATTACGCAGAAGAAAAGATCGGTGTAAGGATCGACGTTAAGATTGCAGGCTGGGCAGATTACGAAACCAAGATGAACAACATCATCAACACCGGCGAATACTTCGACCTGATGTTCGTAAACAACACAAACTACACCAAATTTGTAAATCTGAATGCTCTGGAGAACATCACAGACCTTGTTCAGACGGAAACCCCCGATCTGTACAACTTCATCCCCACAGACCTTTGGGAAGGTGCCAAGATCCACGGTAATGTATATGCAGTACCGACCTACAAGGATTCTTCCCTGACCCAGTTCTGGATGCTGGATGATGCTTATGTACAGAAGTACAACATTGATGTAGACAGCATCAAAGATTATGCAACCTTAAATGACGCTCTGCAGACTATCAAAGAAGGGGAAGGCAAATCTAAATACCCGATGCAGCTGGCTCAGGGCTCTACCTTCAACGGCTTCTTCAACAACTATGACGGTCTTGCTTCCGGTCTGCAGCCCATCGGCGTGAAATATGACGATGCAAGCCGCAAGGTTGTATGCACACTGGAGCAGGATGATATCATGGACGGCTTAAACTGGCTGCACAAATGGTATCAGGACGGCATCATCAATCCCGATGCTAACGTTGTAACAGACGGCGGTAAAGGTTCCATCTTCGGTTCTGCACAGGGCTGGCCTGCAGCAGCAACCACATGGGCATTCAACGCGGGTATTGAGAAGTATGACCTGACTCAGGTATTCGGACCTCTGTACACAACCGAGACCATTCAGGGTTCTATGAACGCGATCTCTGCAAACTCCAAGTATAAGACAGAAGCGCTGAAGGTTCTGCAGCTGATGAACACAGATTCCAAATTCCGTGATATGTGTGCATATGGTACAGAAGGCAACTACATGGAGTACGCAGAAGACGGCACAGTACAGAAGCTGCGTGATGACTGGAACTGGCCTTCCTATACACAGGGTACCTTCTTCATCCTGTCTACTCAGGCGGATGGCGATCCGGATGCATGGAATCAGGTAAAAGAGCAGAACGAATCTGCTGTATCTTCTACCTGCCTGGGCTTTGCTTTGGATGTAACCAATATTCAGAACGAGATCGCAAACTGCAACACTGTTTGGGATAAGTACAAGAATGACCTGCTGACCGGTGCATCTGATCCGGCAACTGCAGTTCCCGCTTGTATCGAAGAGCTGAAGGCTGCAGGTCTGGATACCGTTATCGAAGAGGCACAGAAGCAGGTTGACGAGTTCTTTGCGAACTAATCTGCAGGGGAAGAATGCCGGATGCAGAAGAAACTGTAAAAGGTGAAGTAACATTTCCCTGTCATATTGATTGGATAAGGAACTAAAGACAGGCCGTCCGAACTTTGGTTCGGGCGGCCTTTTGCCATAACAGCTCCTTTGTGTTTTCCCATGTACAGATAACCGGTCCTCATGCAAATCTGTGCATGGGAAAGCACGAAGAACACAGCGTCCGCAGAGTGGACACGCTTGCAAAGTCTATATAGACAGGATATAATCGAGCTAGGAATAGGGATCGGAAAGCTGCGGCTTCGCAGAAGATGTATGACACAGGAGAAGACAGCAAATGAGCAAAGGCCACAGTACATTTTTGGAATATCGGATCTATCGGAAAAAATTTCTGGGGACAATCATCGTAGTCATTGTCCTTTGCCTGAGCGCGTTTTCGGGCGTTCTGTTTTTCTTTATCCGCAACTGGATCAATGATGTGCAGATCCAGTCTCAGTACCGCTTCCAGCAAAAGGAGCGCCAGCTGGAAAATGTTCAGACCTGGACACGGTCCTATGTGGAAGGCTTGTACACCGACGCGGCGCTGATGAAAGATTTAAAGGCATTGTTTGCCTCTGTGAACAATCAGGACTACATCGCAAAGCGCCGGGAAAACAGCTTGAATAGTGATTCGGAAATCCGGTATGTGCCGGCAGATATCAAGAAGCTGTTTTTAGATGGCAGGACGAAGATCTGCGGTGTAACGCTGCGGTCGGATAACGGTATAAAAGCTCTGCGAATGACGAACTATGATTTGTGGGTGGATTTTGAATGCCGCACAATCGAGGATGTGAAGACAATTTCAGGATTTGGGGATATTATGGCGTCCTCTTATTCGGTTCGTGATCCGGATAACATGAGTATTTCAATGGGAACGATGGATTTCTGGATCAGCACGGCGGATTTTTATGAGGACAATGATGAGATCAATGCTTCCTGGGGGATTTTCGATGCAGATGGGGATATGCTTGCCCACAGCAAGATGAGCCCACAGCAGGAAGCAGAGCTGTTCCAGGCGGCCCTGCGGGGGGTGCAGTTTGACTGGCTGGAGAATACCGGCAGCCGGAGGACTTTTTTTACAAAACATACATCCAATCAGGGAACGTTTTCCTATGTTGTCATAAAAAGTATCGGAGAGCTGGTGGCGGATAATCGTTATGTCGTTGGCGTGATAGGGACAACACTGTTTCTGATAGCCTTTGGGATCATTCTGTTTACCAATATGCAGCTGAAAGCGGATTATGAGTTTCTTTCCAAGATCATTCATATGCTTTCGCACATGGAATCCGGTGAGTTTGCGGATGTTCAGGAGGAAGATTTAAGCAGCGAGCGGCGCAAAAATGAATATGGCATGATCGCAGTTGCCCTAAAGGATGTGGGTGCAAAGCTGCAGGGTCATATCCAGCGGGAATATGTCTGGAAGCTGAAGGAGCAGGAGACTCAGATGCGTGCACTGCAGCATCAGATCAACCCGCACTTCTTATATAACACACTGGAAACGCTGCGCTCCAGGGCGTTGCTGGAAGGAGACCGGGATACGGCGGATGCGATCGCATTGCTTGGGGCTCTGTATCGTGCCAGAACCCATACGAAGGATACCATCACGCTGGGAGAAGAGTTTAAGCTGCTTGAAATGTATCTAAAGATCATGGAGCTGCGGTTTGGAGATAATTTCTTCTATCAGGTCGAGCTGGAAGATGCACTCAGAGAAATCCCGACGGTGAGTTTTTGGCTGCAGCCCCTTGCGGAAAATTTCTTTACTCATGGCTTTGACCGGGAGAGCATGTATAATCTGTTGATCATCAGCGGACATGCACAAGGCCCGGACACCGTGATCGAAATCATGGACAATGGCTCCGGTGTTCCTGCAGATCAGCTGGAGCAGGTACAGAAGACGATGCGCGAAGGAAATGACGATCCGGAAGCGGATATCGGACTGAGAAACGTATATATGCGTTTGAATTATTTTTATGGAAATGGTTTTAAGATGGAAATCGGGAATAACCCGGAAGGGGGATTTAAAATTTCTATCCTGATACCGGGAAAGGTGGAAGAAGATGTACACATTGGTGATCGTGGATGATGAACCTGCCATTGCCGAAGGCATTTGCAGGCTTCTTGACTGGAAATCTCTTGGCTTTGAACGAATCCGGACCGCCAGAAGCTGTTTTGAAGTGGTATCCCATGTGGTGGACTGGAAACCGGATGTCTGCCTGGTGGATGTACGGATCGGCAATGAATTTGGCTATGAACTGATTAATTGTTTAAATGGAATGGGTGTCAAATCCAACTATATTATGATGAGCGGATACGACGATTTTCAGTATGCCTGTGAAGCACTGCGTTGCGGCGCAGTGGATTATCTGTTAAAGCCCCTTGATAAGGATCAGCTTCAGAAGCGCATTGAACAGGTTGTGGTAGAAAACCTGCACGGAACTGTGCAGCTGGAGGTACGTAAAAATGAAGATCCGATCCTGCGGCGGCCCTATGAGGAATTTTCCCCGCTGATCCGTAAGATCGTCATGATCGTGGCAATGGAATATGGACAGCATATTTCCTTAAAAAGTATAGCCGACCGATTCCGGATGAATGCGACCTATCTTGGTCAGATTTTTATTAAAGAAACAGATATGAAATTTTCGGAATACCTGATGGCATACCGAATGTATGTCGCGCGGGAGAGGATTCTAAATACCGACGACAAGATTTCTTCGGTAGCCGCGGAAGTCGGATATTCCAACATGAATTATTTCTATCAGCATTTTCATAATTATTATGACAGCACACCCTCCGAAATGAGAGCGGGGAAAAATTGAAAACTGCAGAAATAATTTTCTGTTGTTATAAAAAATGGGGAAAAGGAGCAACACACAAATGAGAGTATTGCTGTTTGACATTGATACGCTGCGGGCGGATCATATGGGCTGTTATGGCTATGGCAGAAATACTACGCCTGTAATGGATGAAATTGCGAAGGAGGGAGTGCGGTTCGATGATTATTACTGCCCGAATGCACCGTGCCTTCCGTCCAGAGCATCCATGATCAGTGGACAGTATGGAATTCATAACGGAATCGTAGGGCACGGCGGTACAGCTGCGGATATGCGTCTGCAGGGAACCACCAGAAGCTTTACGGATGACATGTCTGAGAACGGATTGTTCATGCAGTTTAGAAGAGCCGGAATGCATACGGTTTCCTTCTCTTCCTTTGCAGAACGTCACAGTGCATGGTGGTTCAATTCCGGTTTCAATGAATGTTACAACGTAGGCAGGAGAGGCAGCGAGTCCGCAGAGATGGTAACTCCTCATGTGCTGGATTGGCTGGAGAGAAACGGCAAGAAGGATAACTGGATGATGCATGTGCATTACTGGGATCCTCATACCCCTTATCGTACACCTGCGGATTATCCGAGCCAGTTTGCGGATACGCCGCTTCCGGATGACTGGATCGACGAGAAGACCTTTGAAGAGCACCTGCTGCACATCGGACCCCACTGCGCAAACGAGATCAACATGTGGAATGATGATACGTTTCCTCAGTGGCCAAAGCACCCCGGTAAGCTGACAACTCTGGAAGAGGCAAAGCACCTTCTGGATCTGTATGATGACGGCGTAAAATACACAGACGATAACATCGGTCAGATCATTGGCTGGTTAAAGGATAACGGACTGTATGACGATGATCTTGCGATCATTATCACAGCGGATCACGGCGAAGACCTTGGCGAGTTCGGTATCTACGGAGAGCATGGCACTGCGGATGAGCCGGTTTGCCGTATTCCTATGATCGTTCGCTGGCCCGGCATGCAGAAGGGCGCAGTGGTTAAGGGCTTCTATGACAATACAGACCTGACACCTACCGTGCAGGAACTGCTGGGTACACCGATGTTTTCGGATCGTTATCATTATGACGGCAGCTCCTTTGCAAAGGCATTAAAGGATGGCACAGACTGCTCCAAGCCCTATGCGATTCTGACCCAGTGTGCCCATGTGTGCCAGAGAAGTGCCCGGTTTGATGACTATGTATATATCAGGACCGTACACGGCGGGTATCATCTGTTCCCGGAGGAAATGCTGTTCAATGTAAAGGAAGATCCTCACGAGCAGCACAACCTGGCAGAGGAGCGCCCTGACTTGTGCGCAAAAGGTGCGAAGATGATCCTCGACTGGAATGACAAGATGATGAAGACCTCCCATTACGATGTAGATCCCATGTGGACCGTGATGCGGGAGGGCGGCCCTGAGCATTGCAGAGGACAGCTGAAGTCCTATATGGAGCGGTTGAAGGGTACTCCGAGAGAGTACGGAATCGAGCTACTGAAAGAAAAATACGGAGATTGTGAATAAATGAAGGCATATCAGGATGCTTCTTTAGCTCCTGCCAGGAGGGCGAAGGCTCTCCTGGAGGAGATGACGCTGGCAGAAAAGGTCGGTCAGCTCAATCAGCGTCTTTACGGATTTCGGATTTATGAGCGAAAATGCGTAAATGGTGAGGATACCATCGAGCTGTCGGAGGAATTTTGTCAGGAGGTTGAAAAATACAGCGGTTTGGGAGTTTTGTACGGTTTATATCGTGCAGATCCCTGGGCGGATAAGAATTACGAAACCGGTCTGACCGGCGTGCTTTCCAAAAAAGCATATAATCAGGTACAGCGCTATGTTCTGGAGCATTCCAGACTGGGTATTCCTGTAATGATGAGCTCGGAATGCCCACATGGACATCAGGCGCTGGACGGCTATCTTCTTCCGGTAAATCTTTTGGCCGGAGCGACCTTTGACCCTGCAATGGTACGGGCAGCGTACCGGGTAAGCGGCCGTCAGCTGCAGAACATGGGTGTGGATTTTGCTTTAATGTCGATGCTGGATGTGCTGCGGGATCCCAGATGGGGACGCAGTGAGGAATGCTACAGTGAAGATCCGTATCTGTCTGCGCGGATGGCAGAAGCTGCCGTAATCGGTATGCAGGAAAGCGGACCTGAAGTTGTAGCAAAGCATTTTGCAGCACAGGGCGAAGGAACCGGCGGCGTCAATGCGAGCGCGGCAAGAATTGGAGAACGCGAACTTCGGGAAATTCATTTTCCTCCGGCAGCGGCTGCAATCAAGGCAGGAGCCAAGGGCATCATGGCTGCCTATAATGAGATTGACGGCGTTTACTGTCACGCAAATCGCTGGCTGTTAAATGATGTCATCCGCAAGGAGATGGGCTTTGACGGTATCGTGATGTCTGATGGTGTTGCCATCGATCAGCTTGACAGCATGACTGGTGATAATGTGGTGTCCGGTGCGCTGGCCCTGCAGTCAGGCGTGGACGTCGGTCTGTGGGATGAGGCGTTTGGCAAACTGGAAGAAGCAGTACGCAGAGGTCTTGTAAAGGAAGCCCAGATTGATCAGGCAGTGCTGCGTGTGCTGACCCTCAAATTCGAGAGAGGACTGTTTGAGCATCCTTACCTCGAAGAAGAGGGAGAGATCCATATGGATTATGCACAGAATCCGGAGAGTGTACAGCTGGCGCGGGAAGGGCTTGTAATTCTGCAAAATAAAAACCAGGGGCTTCCCTTTTGGGAAAACCAGGCATCCGGTAAAAAGATCGCTGTGGTCGGACCAAATGCAGACGATCTGTATAACCAGCTGGGTGACTACACACCTCCGCTGCGCAGGGACGACGGTATCACGGTATTGGACGGCATGAAGCTGATTTTCAAAGAATCCGATATCCGGTTCTCACAGGGATGTTATCTGAGAAAACGAGATGAAAACCTGCTGAAAGAGGCAGTGGATACTGTGAAAAACAGTGACATTGTGATCTGTGTGCTGGGCGGTTCCTCGAGCCGGTTCGGCGGTGCAAGTTTTGACACAAACGGCGCGGCGCTTTTAGAGAATGCTGCGGCCGACGACAAGGGGACGCTGATGGACTGCGGAGAGGGAATGGACTGCAGCGACCTTGAGCTTCCGGATGCGCAGCTGGAGCTGTTAAAGGCATTGAAAGAAACCGGAAAAACTGTGATCGCAGTTGTGATCTGCGGTCGCCCGCTGGTGCTGACCCAGGTGTGTGAGCTGACAGACGGTGTAATCCTTGGATTTTATCCCGGTCCCAGAGGCGGACAGGCAATTGCAGAGGTGATCTCAGGAAGAGTTGCTCCCTCCGGAAGACTTCCGGTTTCCCTGCCGCGATCGACAGGACAGGTTCCTGTTTATTACAATTATAAAAATTCCTACCGGGCGATGACCTATATGGATGAGGAGGCAGGACCGCTGTTTCCCTTTGGCTACGGACTTGGCTATGGGACCTTTGAATGGGGAGCCTGCAGCTTAAGCACAGAACGGTGCAATGTGGCTGCGTTGGAAAATAAGGGCCTGACCATCAGCTTTTCTGTGAAAAATACCAGTGAAAGAGGCGGCTATATTGTACCGCAGATTTACGTGACGGACGTTGCAGCATCCACGGTGCGGAGAGTGAAAGAATTAAAAGCCTTCCAGAAGGTATGGCTGGATGCAGGACAGGAAAGAACCGTTTCCCTGCAGCTTGGCAAGGAGGCATTCTGCCTGTGGAATCAGAAGATGAAGTATGTTGCGGAACCTGGAGTATTCCAGATTGAGCTGTCTGACAGCGCGCAAACCATATGGAAAGGAGAATTTACATTATGTATTTAATTCCCGCTCCGGCGAAGCTGGAGAAAAAAGAAGGCCGTTTTATCTGGGCCTATGACAGATATGTGACGGTAGATCAAAGCTGCAGCCAGCTGGTGACCCGTCAGGCGTCCCTGTTTTGTGACGGCGCAGAAAAAGAACTGGGCTACCGTCCCCTTCTGACAAGAGGGGCTGCCAAAGCCGGTGACGTCGTTTTCAAGCAGGACGACACCATGAAAGCCCAGAGCTATGTGCTGGATATCGCCGAGGATGCAATTGTACTGACCGGTGATGAGGCAGGTCTGTGGCATGGTATGCAGACACTGCTGCAGATCATCGAACAGGAGGGCGCATGCCTGTCCGCTTTACATATCGAGGATGCTCCGGCAATTGTAAACCGCGGCTATTACTTCGACTGCACCAGAGGACGTATCCCGAAGCTTTCCTGGTTGAAGCAGCTGGCTGACCGGATGGCTTATTACAAGTTAAACCAGTTACAGCTGTACGTAGAGCATTCCTATTTGTTCCGCGGCATGACGGAGCTGTGGAGAGATGACACTCCGCTGACTGCAGAAGAGATCATGGAGTTTGACCGTTACTGTGCAGAGCGCGGCATCGAGCTTGTACCGTCCCTGTCCAGCTTTGGACACCTTTACAAGCTGCTTTGCTCCAGAGAATACTCTCATTTATGCGAGCTGGAGGATTCCGAAGGAAAACCCTTCTCCCAGACCGGCAGAATGGCGCACCACACGATCAACACCTCCGATCCGGAGAGCCTGCAGCTGATCGAGGGTATGATTTCCGAATATATGGAGCTGTTTACCTCCAGACAGTTCAACATTTGTGCAGATGAGACCTTTGACCTGGGCAGAGGACGCAACAAAGAAGCAGTGGAAAAGCTGGGCAAGGACAGAGTTTATATCGATTATATTAAGAAGCTGGCTCAGTTCTTATTGGATAACGGCCGTCGGCCCATGTTCTGGGGGGATATTATCGTCGGCTTCCCGGAGATGATCAAAGAGCTTCCCAAAGAGATCATCTGCTTAAACTGGGGTTATATGTGGAACCAGCGCGAAGAAGAGACGAAGTGGATGTACGAAGCAGGAGCGGTTCAGTATTGCTGCCCCGGCTGCTGTGGATGGAATGAATTTTCTGCACTCAACTGGTACGCATACAATAACATCATGAGAATGTGTACCTATGCAAACAAGTACGGTGCGATCGGGCTGTTAAATACGGACTGGGGCGATTATCTGCATGTCAACCATCCCGATTTCACAAGAGTCGGCATGATCTACGGTGCAGCGTTCTCCTGGAACAGCAATATTCTTTCCTACGAGGATATCAACCGTCAGATTTCCAGAATCGAATATCGGGACAGCAGTGAAAACTACCTGGCTGTTGTAGCAAAGATTCAGGAAAACAGCGGCTACGACTGGAATGTTGCAGTACGCTACTGGGAAATGAAGCGCGGTCTGCATGAACAGGATGAGGTCAGCGTTGGACTGATGAAGGAACGCATCGGTCAGATGGACAACATCGATCAGAAGGACGCAAATCTGAAAGAAATCGCAAGAGAGCTGTATGCACAGATCGAGCAGATGGACAGCAGCAAGCGCGCACTGGTAATGCCCCAGATCGTTGCAGTGGATGCGATCCGTATCTTTAACCAGATCGGCAAATTTGCAACCGCGGATGTGCTGGGCTGCACCTATGAGAATATGCCGGACAGCTGGGCACTTGCCAAGGAGCTGGAGACATGGTTCTATTTTTACAAGAGAGTATACCGCAGCATCAGTGAAGAATCTGAACTGCGTTATATCCAGGAACTGGTATGCTGGTATGGAGATTACCTGCGTCAGATCAAATAACAGAATGTACGAAAGGAAAGGGAACAGCAATGAAACAGCAGTTTTTACATGAAAACTGGGAAATGCGGCAGATCGGCAACGACGAATTCCTGCCTGCAGCCGTACCCGGAAGCGTATACGGCGACCTGCTTTCCAACGGAAAAATGGAAAACCCGTTCTGGAAAGACAATGAAAACGATGCCTGCGAGCTGATGGAGGAAGACTACGAATATGTTTCTCACTTCGATTGTGAGGACGGTCTTTTAGACAGCGACCGCGTAGTGCTGCGGTTTGACGGTATTGATACTGTCGGCGACGTTTATTTAAATGAAATCCATCTGGGCAGCCCTCTGAGCATGCATCGTGTATGGGAATATGATGTGAAGGAAATCCTGCATGAAAAGGACAACGAATTGAAGGTTATCCTGCATTCTCCCAACAAATGGATTCGTGAAGCTTTCAAAAAATGCCGCACCCTGGGCAATGACGATACCTTCGAAGGTTTTGTGCATCTGCGTAAGGCACACTATATGTTCGGCTGGGACTGGGGCGCACATCTCCCGGATGCCGGTATTTTCCGCCCGGTTTCCCTGCTTGGCATCAACACTGCAAGAATTGACAGTGTATACATTAAGCAGACCCATGAGCGCACCGGCGAGACAGAGCCCGGTACCGTTCGTCCCATCACAAAATCCGTTACTCTGACCTTCGACGTGGAGCAGGAGGTCGTGGGCAATGCAGAGAGAGGACCGAAGCTAAAGAACATTACCGGTGGTCATACCTGCAAAAAGTGCGGCAAGGCTTATACCTACACCGTAGAGATCACTGCTCCGGATGGAAGCAAGACGCTGTATGAGAACTCTCCGGTTGAGGTCAAGATCGACGAACCCAAGCTGTGGTGGCCCAACGGCTACGGCGAGCAGAACCTGTACGAAGTAAAGGTTACCCTGTTTAGCGACGGCGTTGCGCTGGATGAGTGGACCCGCAGAATCGGTCTGCGCACTATGACCATGCACATCGAAAAGGACGAGTGGGGCGAGTGCTTCGCACATCAGGTAAACGGTGTGGACGTCTTCGCAATGGGCGCTGACTATATTCCGGAGGATAATCTGCTTGGCAGAGTGAATCCTGAGACCACCAGAAAGCTTCTGGAAAAAGCAAAATTTGCAAATTACAATGCGATCCGGGTATGGGGCGGCGGTTACTATCCCTCCGACTGGTTCTATGATATCTGTGATGAGATGGGTCTGATGGTTTGGCAGGACTTCATGTTCGCGTGCGCAGTTTATGAGCTGACACCTGAATTCGAAGCAAACATCCGTCAGGAATTTATCGAGAATGTAAAACGTCTGCGCCATCACGCATCTCTGGGACTGTGGTGCGGCAACAACGAAATGGAACAGTTCGTATTCGAACGTAACTCCTGGCTGACCAAGCCCTCCGAAGTCAAGGATTACTTCCTGATGTTCGAGCGCATCATCCCGGAAATCGTTCACGAGTACGATCCGCAGACCTTCTATTGGCCTGCAAGCCCGTCTTCAGGCGGTTGTCTGGACGAGCCTAACGATCCGAACCGCGGCGACGTACATTACTGGAAGGTATGGCACGGAAACCGTCCGTTCACCGAGTACCGCAAATACTTCTTCCGTTATCTGTCTGAGTTTGGTTTCCAGGCATTCCCGTCTGTGAAAACGATTGAGCAGTTTACGGATAACGAAGAGGATATGAACCCCTTCTCCTATATCATGGAGAAGCATCAGCGTCAGTACAGTGCAAACGGAAAGATCATGGGTTATATGCAGCAGACCTACAAATATCCCAACAGCTTCCCGACCTTTGTATACGCATCCCAGCTGCTGCAGGCAGACGGTATCCGTTACGGTGTAGAACACTTCCGCCGCAACAGAGGACGTTGTATGGGTGCTGTGTACTGGCAGTTAAATGACTGCTGGCCGGTAATTTCCTGGTCTTCCGTAGACTACTGCGGACGCTTAAAGGCACTGCATTACTATGCAAAACGGTTCTTCGCACCGCTGATGATTTCCTGTGAAGAGCAGGGCATGATGAGCTCTGAGGCAAACATGAACCGTGAGCATTTCGTATTCGAGAAGTCCATCCGCTTAAACGTTGCAAACGAAACCATGCAGGATCAGAACGTAACCGTTCGCTGGGCACTGCGGGATCCCGGTGCAGCTGTTTTGGAAAGCGGCGAGCAGGAGCTGACCGTTCCCGCCCTGACCAGCACATGGCTGGATAAGGTAGAGTTCCCGGATGCGGATATCTTCTCCCATTATGTAAGCTACGAGCTGATCTGCGACGGCAAGGTTGTATCCGAGGGTACGGTAAACTTCTCTTATCCGAAGTATTTCCGTTACGAAGATCCCGAGCTTACCTGCCGCGTAGAGGGCGATGAGATCGTTGTATCCGCAAAAGCATATGCAAAGAGCGTTGAAATCCTCAACGAGAACGAAGACCTCGTTCTGGAAGACAACTACTTCGACTTAAATGCAAATGAGAAGCGTGTGAAGGTGATCTCCGGCAGTACCGAAAACCTGCGTCTGCGCAGCGTATACGATATTCGCTGATCGAGAGCATGGCACGCAGGCCCATAGGAAGGCCTGGCGTACCGCGCAGTTAGGAAGGGGCCGGTGCACAGACGGTTGTGCACCGGCGTTTTCATCGTATAGGAAACTTCGTTTCCATACGATAAAAACGCTCCGCGAGGATGCGCACTCGGCGCAAGGGTAGATGGTTGCTGAAGCAACCGCGCCTCGGCGCGAGAATGTGCCAAGGCACATTCATTTTTAAAAATCAGGATTATGGAAGAAAACAACGGGAGGGACGCTTACTATGTTATTCCATAAAAAAGAAAAGGCTCTGGAGGGACAACAGGCGGGGACAAAACCGGAGAAGCCCAGGAAAGTGCGCTGGTCGGAAAGAAGAGAACCGTCAGAAGCGGGGCTGGAAAGGTTTCAGGATTATCTGCAGACCTATTCCACGAACAAAGACCATCCGATAAAAATCCTGTGCAGTTTTTATAAAGGCAAGCAGAAGAAGCTGGTAGAAACAGGATTTTTCCTGATCCTGCAGCGCTCTCCGATCTGGATCATTCCGATTGCAACGAGCAACATCATCAATGCGGCGACGAATCCGGATGCAGGCTCTCTGGAGATCATCCTGTTGAATGTGATGGTTGCACTGCTCTTTATTATGCAGAACGCGGGAACGAACTATCTGGCAACGGTTGCATTTGCCAGCGTCAACAGAGGAATCGAAGGCTCTCTTCGAAATGCAATGGTCAGAAAGCTGCAGCAGCTCTCCATCATGTTCCACAAGGAAGTACAGTCAGGACGTCTGCAATCAAAGATCATGCGAGACGTGGAAAATGTTACGGAGCTTTTGAACCAGATTTTCAGAACCCTGTTTTTCTTTGTCCTGGATATTTCCGTGATCATTGTCATTACCCTGCGGAAAAGTCCGATGGTATTTCTGTTTTTCCTTGTGGTCGTACCCTTTGCAGTCCTGACCATGCGAACATTTAAAAAGCCTGTCCGGGAGAAAAACCAGGAATTTCGAAGCGAGATGGAAAACACGCAGGGTGCAGTTGCCGAAATGCTTGAAATGATTCCGGTGGCGCGGGCACATGGTCTGCAGGAAGTGGAAATCAGCAAGATGAATACCTACCTGAACCGGATCGTAGACCGCGGTTACAATCTGGATCTGATCAATGCGCTCTTCGGTGCAGTCAACTGGGTTGTATTCCAGTCCTTCCAGATGATCTGTCTTGCCTTTACTGCGTATCTGGCAGTCAAAGGCAAAATTTCGGTTGGCGAGGTTGTTCTGTATCAGACCTACTTCACCTCTCTGGTGGGACAGATTTCGACGCTGATCAATATTTATCCGCAGATCAGCAAGGGTTTGGAGTCTGTCAAGTCCATCGGCGACATCATGGGCAACAGCCATGTGGAGGAAAACAATTCCATTGTGCCGCTGGGGGAATTAAAGGGCGCAGTAAAATTTGTCAATGTGGATTTTAAATATCCTGGCAGCGATAAAAATACGCTGAGCGATTTCACTCTGGATGTAAAGCCTGGGGAGAGCATTGCGCTGGTGGGAGAATCGGGTGCCGGAAAATCTACGGTTCTGAACCTGTTGATCGGCTTTATCCCTCCGGTCAGCGGAAAGATCCTGATCGACGGCATCAATATGGTCAATCTGGATATCAATGAATATCGTCATCAGATCGCAGTCGTGCCGCAAAATACAATCCTGTTTTCCGGAACGATTCTGGACAATATCGCTTACGGTCTGGAACATGTGACGGAAAAGGAAGTGATGGAGGTCATAAAGGATGTCGGACTGGAGGATATGATCGAAAAGCTTCCGGATGGCATCTATACGCAGCTGGGAGAACACGGGGATAAGCTTTCCGGCGGTCAGCGTCAGAGAATTTCCATCGCCAGGGCACTGATTCGTAAGCCGAAGATCATCGTATTCGATGAGGCCACGAGCGCGCTGGATTCTGCCTCCGAGAAAAAAGTTCAGGAAGCGACCAGTAACATGATGAAAAACTGTACGACCTTCCTGGTGGCACACAGACTTTCCACGATTCGTAATGCGGACAGGATCGTTGCGATGCGGGACGGTAAGATTGTCGAAGTCGGCAGCTACGACGAGCTGATGGAAAAGAAAGGATATTTCTACGAGCTGAAAGCACTGCAGTCCTGACGCTGCAGCGTAGCTCGCCGTGGGTGCGGTGCGCATCGACGGACGAAAAAGCGTATCGCAGGGGCGCTGAGCGCGCAGGATAGCGCGACTGGCTTGTGGAAAATTAAGGAGAAATATACGTTATGAAACAATTGAACAAGGCAAACTGGATTCGGCTGGCGTGCTTCAGCGCCGGGGGGACTCTTCTCTTTTATCTGGTGCCGCTGATTTTGATGCAGCTGCCCGATCCGGCAAAAGGCAACGCCATGGTTATTTTGGTTATGTTCGTCAATCAGGTCTTTATGGGTGTCGTTGGCTGGCATTCAAACTACTTTGGCAAATGGGGCATCTATATTCCGATGGTGCTGATCGTCCTGTATGGGATTTCAGAGGTTCTTTTCTTTGGGGGAATCGGCTGGAATATGGAGATCAATTACCTTCAGACTGCCTATATCATCTATTTCTTAAAACGGATTATGAACAAGAGACAGCGGATGCAGGAACAAAAGAATCAGGTAAACTTCCCGAAGGGAATGGGGAGAAAACAATAGAATGTACGCTCTGCGAGCATTCTGTTGTCATGAATAATACAATGGACGGCGGATTATAAAAATCCGCCGTCCATTGTGATAATCTGCCCGGTTAAGTAAAGGGGCGATTCTGCAAGCTTTAACGCAAGCAGTCCGACTTCCTCAGGCTGTCCCAAGCGGTCTGCGGGGATCTCTTCGATCAGTGCCTGCAGTTCCTCTTCAGAAAAACAGCGGTTCATGTCGGTGTCGATGACGCCGCAGGCAATGGCGTTTACCGCAATATTGCTGGGCGCAAGCTCCTTTGCCAGTGCGCGGGTCAGACTGTTGACTGCGCCTTTGGAGGCGGAGTAGGCGGTTTCCATGGAAGCGCCGACATTGCCCCAGACGGAGGAGATATTTAAAATCCGCCCGGAGTGGCGGTGCAGCATGAGTGGAACGGCGAGCTTACAGGTATAAAAGCAGGCGTCCAGATTGGTTGACATAACTCTGTGCCATTGGTCAGGGGACATGTCCGTTAAAAGTCCGATATGGGAAATTCCGGCATTGTTGACTAAAAGATTGAGACGGCGGATCGGGGCAAAAAGTTCCCTTACCGTTTCATAGTCGCCGAGGTCGCCGATAAAAGCGGCTGCCTGGATTGAATAAGCTTCGGAAAGGCTTTTACAGAGCGTTTCCAGTTTTTCCCGGTTCTGGCGGCAGGTTAAAATCAGGTCATATCCTGCCTGCGCAAAGGTTTCGGCGATCGCTTTTCCGATACCGCGGGACGCGCCGGTGATCAGCGCGATGGGGCGGGAGGAGCTTTCCGCCGGAAAAATAGGGGTAAGATCAGAGTACATAGAAAATCTCCATTCCGCAGGCGTTTTCTGACACCTGGCACTACTGTGATGTTACAGTTTACACGTAGCTTTCATGGCACGAGGAAACTGTAATACTAGGATCAGCGTAGCACAGATTTCTTGCGTTGTCACTTGTGAAAATGCCGGATTTTGCGTATACTTTTGGAAAGGCAGGAGGCGCACAGGAAAACAGGTATGATTCCAATAGTGCAAGCGTTGTCTGCAGAATGGAGGAATTATGTACGATTTAATCATTATCGGTTCCGGTCCTGCGGGGCTCGGGGCGGCAATATATGGAAAACGGGCGGGATATTCCACGCTCGTGCTTGAAAAAAATCCCATGAGCGGCGGTCAGGTGTTAAATACCTGTGAGGTGGATAACTATCTGGGGCTTCCCGGTATCAACGGCTTTGACCTCGGCATGCAATTTCGGGAGCATGCGGACAGACTCGGTACGGAATTTGTGGAAGCGGATGTGACCGGAATCAAAAATTTGCCGGACTGCAAAAAGGTTCTGACGTCGGCTGGGGAGTTTACGGCAAAGGCGGTCATTATTGCAGCCGGTGCGGAGCACAAAAAGCTTGGCGTGCCCGGGGAGAAACGGCTGGCTGGCAGAGGTATTTCCTATTGTGCGACCTGTGACGGCGCTTTTTATAAGAAGAAAGTGACGGCAGTGATCGGCGGCGGGGATGTTGCTGTGGAGGATGCGATTTTCCTGGCGGGACTTTGTGAAAAGGTTTACCTGATCCACCGCAGGGACAGCCTGCGTGCGGCAAAGAGCCTGCAGGAAAAGCTGTTTACCCTGCCGAATGTGGAGCTGGTCTGGAACGCAGCTGTAGAGGAAATCACGGGAGAAGCATTCGTGACCGGCGTGCAGCTTTTGGATACACAGACAAAAGAAGAGCGTTTTGTCGCGGCGGACGGAATCTTTATTGCGGTCGGGATTCAGCCGGTGTCCGAGAGCTTCAAGAGCCTTGTAAAAACGGACGAGGCAGGATATATCTGTGCGGGAGAGGACTGCTGCACGAGCGTGCCGGGCATTTTTGCAGTCGGGGATGTGCGGACGAAAAAGCTGCGTCAGATCGTGACGGCGGTTGCAGACGGGGCAAATGCGGTCAACTCTGTGCAGGAATATTTCCAGACACGGTAAAAAAACAGCATCCAAAGGGAAAACTGCTGGTCGCCGGAGCAGCTAAAGATGCTTTGGCTGTATGAAGTCATAAAAAATTCATAAATTTGTCACAGTATTTCCGTCAGATTGCGATCTGCAGGAATTGACAAAAATGGCATGGAGTGCTATAGTATATTTCGAATTTAATAATTTTGTAACAAATGTAACAATTTTGAGAATCGGGAGTAATCCATGCATTATCATAAGATTAAAATGACAGCAGCGGCTATGGCGATGGCAGTATTAGTTACCGGAAACATGCCTGCTGCAGAACTAAATACAGCGACGGTATCCGCAAAGTCTGCGATATCAGCAGTCCTGCCGGCAGCAGGCGTTGGTCTGGTATTAAATGACGGTGTTTCGGTATCGCAGATTCGTGAAGAAATTAAAAAGAGAAAAGAAGAAAAAGAGCCGGCAGAGCCGGTTGCATCCAGCGACACCAAGGCATCTGTAACACAGACAGTCGCAGAATCTGCGACAGAAGCAGAGGCTGCAGTGGAGGCAGAAAGCACAGCTGAGACGGAGATTATCGAAGCGGTAGAGCCGGTATTAAAAGAGCCTGAGACGAAGATCTCCGATGAAGAGCGTGAAAAGGAACAGGACGTTCTGATCATCGCGCAGGTCAACGATTATGTAAATATCCGCAGCACCGCCAGCACGGATGGCGAAATCGTCGGTAAGCTGTATAACAATTCTGTCGGCACGCTGGTTGCAAAGGACGGCGACTGGTATCAGGTAAAATCCGGCAGCGTAGAAGGTTATGTGAAGGCGGAGTATTTCAAGACCGGAGACGAGGCGGAAAAGATCGCAGATGAAGTCGGTCAGAAGATGGCGACTGTCAACACCGAGACCCTGAAGGTCAGAAGCGATGCGAGCCTGGAAGCGAGCGTTATTGGTCTGGTTCCCGGAGGCGAAGAGCTTTCCGTTCTGGATGAAGAAAACGGTTTCGTCAAAGTCAGCATTGAGGAAGGTGATGGCTGGGTTTCCGAGGATTATGTCGTAGTTGCAACAGAGTATGTGACCGCAGAATCCATCGAAGAAGAGAAAGCCAGAATTGCCGAAGAAGAAAAGGCAAGAGAAGACGCAAAGAAAGCCGCGCAGGCAGCGGAAGAGCGCATGAAAGCGAAGGAAAAAGCAAAGGAAGGGAAGAATGCCGAGATAACGGATAAGAGTACTTCTTCCGAATCCACTGCTTCTCAGCAGGCGACTGTTTCATCTTCTGGTTCCGGCTTGGGACAGTCCGTTGCAAACTATGCGGTACAGTTTGTCGGTAATCCCTATGTATACGGTGGGACAAGTCTGACAAACGGTGCGGACTGCTCCGGTTTTGTTATGAGCGTTTATAAGAATTTCGGCGTATCCCTGCCGCATTCCTCCACTTCCGATCGTTATGTCGGTTATAACGTAGGAAGTCTGGCAAACGCGCAGCCCGGTGATTTGGTTTGCTATTCCGGACATGTTGCGATTTATATCGGTGGCGGACAGATCGTCCATGCCAGCACGGAAGCAACCGGTATCAAGATTTCGAACGCAAGCTATAGAACACCTGTGGCGATCAGACGTATTTTCTAAGACGGCTGCAGCAAATACGCAAAACAATAGAATGATGCCAGGGTCACAAGGTCTTTCACCCACCTATGAGCAAGCTCATGTGGGTTCAGACCTTTTGACCCTGGCATCAATAAAATAAGAAACAGAGAAACCGCTGTGCAGGAATGTACGGCGGTTTTCTCATCGTATTGGAAACTTCGTTTCCATACGATAATAAACGCTCCGCGAGGATGCGCACTCGGCGC
>ERZ791887.117-NODE-117-length-89023-cov-5.407607_pt1 | contig 89023 bp, 108 predicted proteins | sample MGYA00510157_ERZ791887 | MGnify/ENA primary metagenome ERZ791887 (study PRJEB30046, sample SAMN00792112) | human gut metagenome | study: EMG produced TPA metagenomics assembly of the A metagenome-wide association study of gut microbiota in type 2... | reverse complement strand
ATCTACCCTTGCGCCGAGTGCGCATCCTCGCGGAGCGTTTTTATCGTATGGAAACAAAGTTTCCTATACGATAAAACAGCAGGGGCATCCCAGGCTGTGCCTAAAATGCCCCATTAGTATCTCATATTTTTTATAACATTGCAATTCCTTTACAATAGGTCTGTGCAACCGCATAATCGTCTTCCAGAACAACGATATCCGCATCGTAGCCGGCAGTTAATTTACCCTTCCGGTCATCTACCCGAAGAACACGGGCAGGGTTGATCGTGCAGGAATTTAAAGCTGCATCAAAGGGAACCATCGCCTCTTCCACAAGAATCCGCAGACCCTTGTTGATATTTAAGGTGCTTCCGGCGATCGTATCAGTTCCTTTTAATCTTGCCAGACCGTCCTCTCCGATCTCGATCGGATGACCGCCAAGCTCATAATTGCCGCCGGGCGGGCAGTGCTTTGCACGCAGGGAATCACTGATCATAATGGAATAATCTCTTCCTTTCGCGGTGAAGAAGTTATTCAGTGCAGCCAGATGGGAATGACAGCCGTCACAGATGATCTCACCGTAAATATCGCGGACGCGCAACGCGGTTCCGACCAATCCGGGCTTTCTGTGATGATAAGGCGTCATGCCATTGTATACATGTGTCATGCTCATCGCGCCATTGGCGATTCCCATCAGCGCCTGCTCATACGACGCGCTGGAATGTCCCATGCTGACTACTACACCGTTCTGGCTGCAGTATTTTGTCAGAGCAAATTCCGGATCGTGCTCAGGAGCCATTGTGATGTATTTGATCATGCCATGTGCGGCTTCCTGATACATTTCAAACTGTTCTACGGTCGGTTTTGCAATTGCTTCCGGGGGCTGCGCGCCCTTGTATTCCATATCCAGATAAGGTCCTTCGAAATGGATCCCCAGAATCTCTGCACCCTCGTAGCCTTCTTCCACAACCTTTGCGACATTTGCAACCGCTTTGGTCAGAACCTCCGGCATCTGAGTTACGGTTGTCGGAAGAATCGAGGTAACGCCTTCTTCCGGAATCCGTCTCATCCAGTCGCGCAGACCTTCCGGCTCGCCGTCGTTGGTATCGAATCCATAAGCACCATGCGTATGCACGTCAATAAAACCGGGAACAATCCGCTTATTGCCGTAATCCACATCTGCAGTCTTTGTCCCAAAAGGATATACATTTACGATTTTTCCATCGGCTGCTTCCAGCTGAGCGGGAACAAACTGTCCTGCCAGCCAAACTCTTCTGCTCTGTAAAACCATGGCCTCCTGCCTCCTTCTTTGGCAAATCATACGTTCAGAAAGCCTCCTGCAGACAAACCTGCATCGGCTTTCTGATTTTTGACCCTGTTATCATTTTCAGCAACAGAATGCATTAAAGTGCGGACAGAGCGTCCTCATCTGCGATCAGAACAAAGTTCGGATGCAGCTGCAGAATAGAAGCCGGAACCTGAGGTGTGATCGGTCCAAAGAAGGATTTCTTTAAAATCTCTGCTTTATCTTTGCCGCTGACAACCATCAGGACGCATTTTGCACGCATGATTGTAGCAATACCCATGGTGTAAGCCTGACGCGGAACTTCATCGATAGAGTTGAAGAAACGCTTGTTTGCTTCGATGGTCATCTCTGTTAAATCTACGCAGTGAGTCTCTTTGTCGAACTCATCGTTAGGCTCGTTGAAGCCAATGTGTCCATCATGTCCAAGACCCAGCAGCTGCAGATCAACACCGCCCATGGATGCGATCACTTTATTGTATTCCTCGCAGGCTTTCTGGCTGTCAGGCTCTGTGCCGTCCGGCAGATGGGTGTTTGCAGGATCAATATTTACATGAGAGAACAGATTGTCATGCATGAAGTAATAGTAGCTCTGCTCGTTCTCCTTGGGCAGGCCCTTGTACTCATCCAGGTTTACGCTTCTTACGTTGGAGAAATCGTAGTCGCCATTTTCATAGCCAGCTACCAGATTTTTGTAAGTGCCGATCGGTGTGGAACCGGTTGCCAGACCCAGTACGCAGTCAGGCTTGTTGATGATCAGTGCACCAATATAGTTTGCAGCTTTTCTGCTCATGTCGTTATAATCTTTGGTTTTAATAATTCTCATATCGCTTATTCTCCCGTTTCTGATAATATATTTTGTGCCGGAACCTCTCCGGCTACTCTATTCATTCTAATACATCCCGACTTTTTTCTCAATTGTTTTAAAAAAATAATTGTCCCCGGTTTACTAATAAGATTACAGTTCACACGCGCCTGGGCTGTGTCGGGAAACCAAATGTGCAGATCCTGCGACTGTAAAACACCAGAAGGTACGCTTTGCGAACATTCCGCTGTTTTGAAAAAGAATCGGAAGCCCCTCTTGCGAGGAGCCTCCGATGTGCCAGGTTTTTCGTGCCGCAGGGCACTGTCAATATTTAATTTCCTGTATCTATCGAATGGAGGGCTTTTCCCTTCGATAAGAATGTAAACGATAATTCCTGTACTGTAAAAATGTTTTACAGCATCTTCTGGATTTCGTCTGCTACAAACTGAACCTTGGTTCCGACGATAACCTGAACATTGTTCTTGTTGGGGCGGATAACGCCTGCAACGCCTGCAGATTTGATCTTCTTCTCGTCAACCTTGGTGTAATCCTTGATTTCGAAACGAAGTCTGGTAATGCAGTTATCCAGGCTGACAACGTTATCCTTGCCGCCGATACCTTCCAGCACGATCTCACCAACCTTGGTGTAGTCGTTATTTGCCAGAACAACCTGCTTTTCAGCTTCTGTATCATCATCCTCACGGCCGGGAGTCTTCAGATCAAACTTCACGATCGCGAAACGGAATACCAGATAGAATACAACGAATGCTGCAATGCCCAGAGGAATGATCATCCAGGTATTTGCTGCTGCCGGCAGGGATGCAGAGAACAGAAGGTCTGTTGCGCCTGCGGAGAAGGAGAAGCCTGCACGGAAGCCAACTAAAACAGTGATTACGGTGAAGATGCCGTACAGCAGAGCGTATACAACATACAGACCGGGTGCAAGGAACATGAATGCGAATTCAAAAGGCTCGGTAACACCGCAGATGAATGCACACAGAGCTGCGGAACCAACCAGACCGATTGCAATTTTCTTCTTCGTGCTCTTTGCAGTCTGGATCATAGCCAGCGCTGCACCGGGAACACCAAACATCATACAAGGGAAGAAACCGGACATGTACATACCAAGGCTCCAGCTTACGTCTGCGCTGGTCTCACCTGCCCAGAAGTGGGACAGATCGCCAAGGCCGATGGTGTCAAACCAGAATACGTTGTTCAATGCATGATGCAGACCAACAGGGATCAGCAGACGGTTTAAGAATGCGTAGATACCTGCGCCTACAGCGTCAAGGCCTACAATGCCCTCACCAAGAGCTACCAGACCACCGAAGATCAGAGGCCATACAAACAGCAGCACTGCAGAAACAACGATGGAAATAACGCCTGCGATGATCGCTACACAACGTTTGCCAGAGAAGAATGCCAGCCAGTCAGGCAGCTTCGTGCTCTTAAACTTGTTGTAGCAGGTAGAACCGATCACACCAGCTAAAATACCGATGAAAGGGTTCGCGATTTTTCCAAATGCCAGCATAGCGCTTTCTTTTTCTGCCATAGAAGGCATGATGGTTGTAACCACACCTGTGGAAAGCAGAGTTGTCATCATCAGCCAGGAAGCCAGAGCTGCCAGGCCGCCGGTGCCGTCATTTTTATCGGACATGCCGACACCAACACCGATAACGAACAGGATCGCAATGTTATCGATCAAAGCTGCGCCTGCTTTTACCAGGAAAAATCCCAGTGTCTCAGCAAAGCCAACTACGTCACCACCCTGCATGGTGGACGGACAAAGTAAATAACCGATACCCATCAGGATACCGCAAATGGGAAGGCAAGCTACCGGAAGCATTAAAGCCTTACCAAGTTTCTGTAACCATTTCATAAAAGTTACCCCCTTCTTGTTTAATACAATGCAGATTCTTTCTGCACTGTGGTTTCCGCCCTGGCCGCGGATTTATTCATAAAGGTACACACCTTAACGAATACTTTGGAAAACTGTCAGCGTTATCGATTTATAAATTTTCTTTTAAAAACGCTTCCAGTGCTGCTGCGCAGGCTTCTTCATCCTCTCCTTCTACAGTAAAGGAAAGTGTATGCTCTTTCTTTGCGCCCAGCATCATCAGGGACATGATCTTCTTTGCATCTCCCTTTTTTGCGCCGCTTTCTACCGTAACGGTGCTTTTAAACTTTGCGGCTTCCTTTGCCAAAAGCCCTGCCGGTCTTGCATGAAGACCGAGTTCATCCTGAATTGTGTAAGAAAACTGTGTCATGTTCTGTTCCTCCTGTGGTCACTTCTTATTCTCTTTGCAGTGCCGCTTCAGAAATTTGTGTGCGGCATTGCTTTTATTCATGACAATAAAATGTTCGCGGAGCGTGCATTCTATTGTTTTCAGATTTCCCGAATCGCCTTGCGAAGCCCCAGCACATAGGTCGGGGAAACGGATAATTCGTCAATTCCCATATCCACAAAGGTCTTTGTCAGCGTTGTATCCGCTCCAAGTTCTCCGCAGATGCCGACCCATGCGCCGCCTTTATGACCGTTTTCGATCGTCATCTGGATCATCCGAAGCACTGCAGGATGATGGGAATCATAAATGGTATCAAGGCTCTGGTTCTGACGGTCGATCGCCAAAGTGTACTGCGTCAGGTCGTTTGTACCGATACTGAAGAAGGATACTTCCTTTGCCAGCTCTTCACTGATCATGACTGCTGCAGGTGTCTCTACCATAATGCCCAATTCAACTGGTGCAATCTCAATTCCTGCCGCTGTCAGCTCTGCCTTAACCTCTTCCACGATCTCTTTGATCCGAAGGATCTCTTTGACTGAGATGATCATCGGGAACATGATGGCTGCAGTACCATAAACAGACGCTCTGTAAATTGCACGGAGCTGTGTTTTAAACACATCAATCCGATCCAAACAGATACGGATTGCACGATAGCCCATCGCCGGATTTTCTTCTTTTGGAAGCTTGAAGTAATCCACCTGCTTGTCTGCTCCGATATCCAACGTACGGATGATAACCCTTTTGCCTTCCATCCGGCTCAATACTTCTTTATAAATTTCAAACTGCTCTTCCTCGGAAGGATAGTCTTCCCGTCCGAGATACAAAAATTCGCTTCTGAAAAGTCCGATACCGCCTGCATCATTTAAAAGTACCTTATCCACATCTTCCGGGCTTCCGATATTCGCATAAACGTTAATCTTTCGACCGTCTCTTGTCACATTATCGAGTCCGATCAGCTTTTCAAGCTCCGCACGTTCTCTGCCGCAGGCTTCCTTTTTCTGAACTAATTCCGCAAGCACAGTCTCTTCCGGATCCAAATAAAGCTTTCCATCCAGACCATCTACAACTGCATCTATGCCGTGGTATTCTTTTAACAGCTCCACATCGGTCTGCACCAATGCCGGAATATTCATCGAACGTGCCAGAATCGCTGTATGAGAATTTGCTGAACCGTTGCGGGTTACAAATGCGAGAATCTTACTTTTATCGAGGGAAACAGTCTCACTCGGAGTCAAATCATCTGCCAGTAGGATCACCGACTCCTCTGAAGCAATACTGCCGTCCCCGATGCCTGCCAGGATACGGATCACACGCCCCGAAATATCTTTGACATCTGCACTGCGCGCTTTCATATACTCATCATCCATGGAAGCAAATACTGCTGCGAACTGCTCTCCTGTGGTATGCACTGCATATTCTGCATTGACCTTTTCGCTCCGGATCAGTCCGGTGATCGCATCAAGATAATCGCCATCATCCAGCATCATCTTATGCACATCGAAGATCATCGCCTGCTCTTCGCCTGCTTCTGCAAGTGCTTTTTCATATAAGTCATCCAACTGTCCGATGGCAGTCTCCTTAGCTGCTTCGAACCGGGCAACCTCTGCCTCTGCATCAGCAACCTGCTTCTGCTCCAGGACATATTCCTGCTTTTCATAAAGGTAAATTTTCCCGATCGCAATTCCCTTCAGAACGCTTTTCCCTTGACAAACTACCATTTCATCATCCTCTTTGAACATTTATTTTGCAGGATGCAGCTTCATAACCGCATCTGTTGTTTCCACGTCCTTGCCGGTAAAGGTTTCTACCTGCTCATATGCATCAGAATTGCAAATGATCATCGGTGTGATCGTTTCTCTTCCACTCGCTTTGATCTTGTCCAGGTCTGCAACGACAAGCAGATCGCCCTTTTTCACATCCTGACCCTCTTTTACCTTCTGTTCAAAGGGCTCACCTTTTAATTCTACAGTATCCAGACCGATATGGATCAGAATTTCTGCACCATCTGCAGTCGTAATGCCTACCGCATGACCGGTCGGAAATACGGTACTGATCTTGCCGTCTGCAGGAGCGTAAACATGTCCGTCCTGCGGGATCACAGCAATGCCCTTACCGAGGATTTCCTCAGCGAAGGTCGGATCCGGAACCTCCTTAATGCTGACACATTTTCCCTTCATCGGTGCTGTAAGCTCAATCCCTTTATCCTTTTTAAAACGATCAAAAAATCCCATTTTTCTTTCCTTCCTTTTTTTTGATATCTGCATATTTCAGCTGGACTGCGAGATAGATCACTTCCTCCTCCGTCATCTTGCAGGAAACCACGGATTCTATATAGTCTCTCATCGCTCTTGCCAGCTCATACTCATTTCTGTAATTTGCCCTGACAAATTCGTTAAAGCGAGCATCCTCTGTAATCCAGCCCTCTTTGTTCTGGATCAGCCGGTTCAGCATAAACTTCAGATTTGTGATCAACCGGTCCTCATAAACCAGGTCTTCCGGGAAATGGTAATCTGCCCGAATCATTCCGATCAGGTGACGGATTATCTCCGTCATAATCTGAGTATCTCTCAGGCGCATCCCGCCAAATTCGCTGTTGACCAGATGAAACGCGATCGATGCAGCCTCATCCTCCGGCAGTCTCACTTTGATCCGCTCCTCGATCAGATCAAGGGCATGACAGCCAATCTGAAATTCTTCCGGATAAAATCTGCGGATTTCACTGTAAAGCGCATTTTCAAACAGCATACCGTCCTTAAACCGTCTCAGTGCAAAATCGATATGGTCGGTCAGCGCAAGATAAACGTTTTGGTTAAGCTGCATGGAAAGATGACTCTTCGCATAGGAAATAATCTCATCTGAAACCTGAACGCATTCCATTGGCATATTGGCAAGCAGCTCCTGAAACCGTGCCTGTAAATCCGGACTTCCCAGATGAAAAATCTTCTCCACCTGCGCAGCCTTGATTTCCTGACCGCTTTTTTTCTGGAAGCCGATGCCCCTGCCCATCGCCACGATCTCCCGTCCCTGATCATCCAGCGCGGAGATCACATTGTTATTGATTACCTTTTCTATCCTCATGCCCCGCTCCTGAAATGCAGCCCATGCGCAACAATCAACTGTCCGGTATCCCACATGGCCTTGCAGACTCTTTAGAAACAAAAAACCAAATTTTATAAACCAGTTCTGCAGAAATATATAATATCTGAAAAACTAATTTATAAAACTTGGTTTTGCCTGCCTGCCAGTAACAATCCAATTTATCTTATCGTGCTGTCGTATCAACTGACCTTAGTATACTGAACATCCATTCAGAAGTCAACCTTTATTTTTCATTTTGTCTTATTTTGTCCTTTTATTTTTTATTTTGGCATCCAGATTGCACAATCCGCCGGACCTTTCTTTTCCAGAAGTGTCCGGCGGAATCGTCATTTCTTCTTATTCATCCTATTTTCAGGACATCTCATTAAACAATTCTAATTTTTGTCCAACATCATGCTTCCATCAATGCTTCCATCTCGTCAAGCAGGCTGTCAAACAGCTTCAGTGCGCGGTGTACCGGCTCTGCGGTGCGCATATCAACGCCAGCGCCCTGCAGCAGGGAAATCGGATCTTTGGAGCAGCCGCCGGACAGGAAGTTTAAGTAATCCTTCACCGCCGGCTCGCCCTCGCTCAAAATCCGTTCAGACAGCGCCATCGCAGCGGAAAAGCCCGTCGAATACTGGAACACATAATAGTTGTAATAAAAATGCGGAATTCTCGCCCATTCGCGGTCGATTAAGTCATCCACAACAACCGCATCCCCATAATAGAATACGTTTAAGTCGTGGTAAATTTTGTTCAGGCCCTCTGCCGTTAAGCTGCCGCCGTTTTGTACCAGCTCGTTGATCTTTAACTCGAACTCTGCAAACATCGTCTGGCGGTACAGAGTCGTACGGAACTGCTCGAGGAAATAGTTGATCAGGTACGCTCTGGTCTTTTTGTCCTGCGTTTTTTTCAGCAGATGCTGCATCAGAAGCGACTCATTGCAGGTAGATGCGACTTCCGCAACAAAAATTACATACTCTCTGTCCACAGGCTCCTGATTTTTGGTGGAAAGATAGGAGTGCATCGCATGTCCCATCTCGTGCGCCAGCGTGAACTCGGAATCCAACGTGCCCTTGTAATTTAAAAGCACATACGGATGCACAATCTGTCCTGCGCTGTATGCACCGCCGCGCTTGCCTTTGTTTTCGTAAACGTCGATCCAGCGGCTTTCAAAGCCGTGCTTTAACACTTCCCCGTACTCTTTTCCGAGAACGGCAGTCGCATCCAGCACTTCCTCCTTCGCTTTTTCAAATGGAATCTTCACATCCGCATCCGCAACGAGGGAGGTGTAAAGATCGTACATATGAAGCTCATCCGTCTTCATCAGCTTTTTGCGCAAACGCATATAACGGTGCAGGATGCCGATGTCCTCATGAACGGCTTCGATCAGGTTATGATAGACTTCCACAGGCACGTTGGTCGCATCCAGCGAAGCGTGCAGGGCGTCCGGATACTTGCGCGCCTTTGCAAAGAATTTCAGCTGGCTGACCTGCGCGTTCAGCAGTCCTGCTGCCGTATTTAACACCTTGCCATAGCCGCCGTAAAGAGATTCAAACGCCGCTTTTCTCACATTTCGATCCGGGCTCTGCATCAGTGGGATAAAGCTTCCGCCGGTCACTTCCAGCTCTTCTTCGTTGCTGCCTTTTATCGGGTCAAAGGTCAGGTCTGCATTTACCAAAGACGAATAAACCGTTCCGGGTGCCTGCGCCATCTCCCCTGCATCTGCCAGTATCTTTTCCAGCTCCGGCGATAAAATATGATCCTTGCATCTGCGCACTTCATTGATGCTTCTGCGATACTTTAACAGCTCCGGCTTTTCCGCATAAAATGCTTCCAGCTTTTCCTCCGGAATGCTCAGAATTTCCGGGTCTGCAAAGGAAATCAGACCGCTGCATTCTACATATAAGCCCATCGCGCGCGCAGACAGCGTCTGTCCTGCCGCGTCCGCCGTATCCTGATCCTTGACGCGGGACGCATAACCGTAAATTTCGCTCAGCATGCAGTCGAGCTTTTCTGTCAGAGCCGACCAGTCATACAGCGCCTGTGCGCTCTCACCCAGCCGTCCGGCATATTCTGCCGCTTCCTCTGCGACCTTTTTCGCCGCCGCAAAATCCTTTTCCCAGTCCTCTACCGTCGCATACATGTCTTCGATCGCCCAGGTGTCCTCTTTCTTTACCTGGCTGCGCATCGGAATCTTCTGATTTTCTTCCATGTCAAATCCCCTTTTCTGAAATCGCTTATTCCGTTTGAAAAAGTCTTACTTTTCCAAACGCCTGTGCCTATTATAAGGGACATGCGAAGAAACCGCAAGCGCTGTAGCAGCAAAGGACGTTTTGTGAATAAAACAATAGAATGCACGCTCTGCGAGCATTCTATTGTCATGAATCAAAAGATTTTCGAAAAGTAGAAATGTCCGGCTCACAGCTTTTTCAGATAAATCTGCCATGCTGCGTAATCGGAATCCGCGCCAGGGAGCCGCAGTCCGCCACGCATCAGCGCAGCTCCTGTCAGCACCTGTTTTTGCATCCTGTCTTTTTTATCCCCTTTTAAATCTGTCAGGCTCACTTCATAGGAAGCATCGCTGCACAGTCCTCTCGGATAGACAAACTTCGCCGCGCAGTTGGTCTGCACATGCTGGTAAACCGCACTGATCAGCGCTTTGGATGCGTCCTTTGCTGCCATTTCCCATACGACACAGTTATTGTCCTGCGGGCTTGTCAGACGAAAATAACTGCCATTCGAAATCAGGTCGTAATACTGCTTGAACACCTCGATCTGACGCTTTACCTCGACCTTTTCTTCCTCCGTCATCTTGTTTAAATCCAGCTCGTAGCCAAACGTGCCCGCCATCGCCACGCAGCCTCTTGTCGCAAGCGGCGTCACTCTGCCGGTCTGGTGGTTCGGCACTGCGGAAACATGCGCGCCCATTGTCGAAACCGGATAGCCAAACGACGTGCCGTACTGAATCTGCAGGCGCTCGATCGCATCCGTATCGTCGCTGCACCAGATCTGCGGGGAATAATAGAGCATCCCGGCATCAAACCGTCCGCCGCCTCCGCTGCAGCCCTCCAGTAAAAGGTGCGGATAGGCCGAAAGCATACCGTCCAGTACACGGTATAAGCCCAGCATGAACCGGTGCGCCATCTCGCCCTGCTTTTCGGCAGGCAGGGATGTAGAATATTTATCGCAGATGCTTCGATTGAAATCCCACTTCACATAGCTGATCGGCGCGCTTGCAAGCACGCTGCAGAGCCGCTCCAGGATGTAATCCTGTACATCTTTTCTGGAAAAATCGAGAATCATCTGATGTCTGCTCAGATTCGGCTTTCTGCCCGGAATCTTTACCGCCCAGTCAGGATGTGCCCGGTACAGATCGCTGTCCTCCGAAATGCATTCCGGCTCGAACCAGATACCGAACTTCATTCCAAGTCCAACAATACGGTCTCCCAGCTCCTTTAAGCTGCAGCCCAGCTTCTTTTCATTCGGGAACCAGTCTCCCAGACCGGAACGGTCGTCGTCGCGCTTTCCAAACCATCCGTCGTCCATGACGAACAGCTCGACGCCAAGCTCTGCCGCATCCTTTGCGATCGAAACGAGCTTGTCCCCGGTAAAGTCAAAGTAAGTGCCCTCCCAGTTGTTAATCAACACCGGACGGCGCTTGTTTTTCCATTCGCCCCGGCAGATGTGCTCCCGGATGACCTGATGGAAATTATGGCTCAGCTTTCCAAAGCCCTCGGACGAGCAGCTCAAAATCACCTCCGGCGTATCAAAGCTCTCGCCCGGCTCCAGCGTCCACGCAAAGTCGTCCGGATGGATGCCGCAGATCAGACGGGTCTGATCGATCTGGTCTTTTTCTGTTTCCATTAAAAATTCGCCGCTGTATACAAAAGATACACCGTAGCAGAGCCCTTTTGTCTCGTTTGTATCCTTTTCACATACGACTGCAAACGGGTTGTAGTGATGGCTGGATGCACCTCTCACACTGCCGATCGCAGAAATGCCGTGCGCAATCGGAGTGCGCTGCAGGGTGCGCTCCATCGCATGCTTTCCATAAAAGGTCAGCCATTCATAGTCGCCGGACAGCCAGTCCAGACACATGCTGGCAGCCTTTAACAGGACAACTTTACCCATTGTCCGGTTCACAACTTTCACAGCCCTTGTAATGATGTCCAGCTCTTCCAGAACGCCATACTGCAAAAGCACTTCCAGTCCGCTTTCCGGATCCCGCAAAAGGATGCCGAGGGTTTCCGCTTCTGTTTCATCCGCATAAACAGCCGGCAATCCCGGAATGCTGTATTTTCCTCTGGAAAGCTCATATCCGGCATAACAAAGCGTTACCGCCTGGCTCCCGTTTTCATTTCTGACCCGCAGGGCACTGATCCGGTAATCCCCCGTTCCGAAACAGCTGTACTCCTGCGGCGCAAGATCTGAGGAAAGTCTGTCGTCAGCACAGGACGCTTCATACGCATAGCCGGAAAATCCGCGGTCATCCGGCGGAATCCGGTAAGAAAGATCGGAATTGTCCGTCTTTTCCCCGTAATAGATATGCAGCAGCATGCCGTAGGCATCCACTTTCATCTGATACGTCGTATTTTTGGTCTGCAGCGTAAATGTACGCTGCTTTTCATTTACATAAACTGCCATGGCAAATCTCCTCCTGTTTTTTTCTTGATGCAGAACGTCCATCGAATGTACCTTCTGTCCCGCTTCATGTCTGATTGTGCCATCGGTTTTTATTTTACCATATCCCGCCTTCTGTCTGCAATCCATCCTTTGATCCCTGCAAAAAAACTTTTTACAAAACCTTATGCTGTTTTTTCGAACTGGGAATTATACAGCTGCGCATAAAATCCGCCCTTTGCAAGCAGTTCTTCGTGCGTGCCCTGCTCTGCAATATCTCCGTCCTTCATGACCAGAATCACATCCGCATCCCGGATCGTCGAAAGTCGGTGGGCAATGACAAAGCTCGTTCTGCCCTTCATCAGGTTATTCATCGCTTTCTGGATCTGGATTTCTGTTCTCGTATCGACGGAGCTGGTCGCCTCGTCCAGAATCAAGATCGGATTGTCAGCAAGAATTGCACGTGCAATCGTCAAAAGCTGTTTCTGTCCCTGTGAAACGTTGGTCGCGTCTTCATTTAACTCCATCTGATAACCGCCCGGCAGCGTCCGGATGAAATGATCCGCATGCGCCGCCTTTGCCGCCGCGATGACTTCCTCATCTGTTGCATCCAGCCGTCCGTAACGGATATTTTCCATAATAGTTCCCTGGAACAGCCAGGTATCCTGCAGTACCATGCCAAACATTTCACGCAGCTGTCCTCTGTTGAAATTCCGGATATCGTGTCCATCCAGGCAGATTCTGCCGCTGTTTACGTCATAGAAACGCATCAGCAGCTTGACCATTGTCGTCTTTCCGGCGCCGGTCGGTCCAACAATCGCAACCATCTGCCCCGGTTTTACTTCACAGGAGAAATCCTGAATAACGATTTTATCCGGTGTATAGCCAAACCGTACATGCTCAAAGCTTACGGCACCGGTCAGCTGATCCATTGATACCGGATGCTCAACGGTCTGCTCTTCCTCTTCCTCGTCCAGGAATTCAAAAACACGCTCTGCGGCAGCCGCTGCGGACTGCAGCATGTTTGAAACCTGCGCAATCTGTGTGATCGGCTGTGTGAAATTTTTCACATACTGGATAAACGCCTGGATATCGCCGACCTCGATCGTTCCGTTTACCGCCAGAACACTTCCCAGCACTGCAACCGCAACATAGCCGAGGTTTCCGACAAAGGTCATGATCGGCTGCATCAGACCGGAAATAAACTGGGATTTCCACGCGGATTCATACAGTCTGTCGTTTGTCCGGGAAAACGTTTCCTTCACCGCTTCTTCGCGGTTGAACGCCCGGATGACCATATGGCCGCTGTAGGTTTCCTCTACCTGTCCATTCATTTCACCGAGACAGCTCTGCTGCTCCACGAAATATTTCTGGGAATGTTTGACCACAAATCCGATCAAACCGCCGGAAATTGGCAGAATCACCAGTGCGATCAGCGTCATCAGAGGACTGATCGACAGCATCATAATCAACACGCCGATCATCGTCGCAATCGAGGTAATTAACTGGGTCACGCTTTGGTTTAAGCTCTGTCCCAGCGTATCGACATCGTTCGTGATTCTCGAAAGCACTTCTCCGACCGTTCTGGATTCGAAATATTTCATCGGCATCCGGTTGATTTTTTCGGAAATTTCTTTTCGCATCCGATAACACAGCTTCTGCGTCACGCCGGTCATCAGCCAGCCCTGAATGAAGTTAAACACTGCGCTGATACAGTAAATTCCAAGCAGCAGCAGCAAAATCCTGCCGATTTTTTCAAAATCAATACCGCCGGTACCGCTCACCTTTGCGACCAGACCGTTGAACAGCTCTGTTGTCACCTTACTGAGCACTTTTGGTCCGATAATATTAAATACCGTACTTCCGATTGCAAATAAGATTACGACGCCGAGCACAATCCGATAGCTTCCAAGGTAGACAAACAGCTTTTGGATCGTTCCCGTAAAATCCTTTGCCTTTTCCCCGGGCATCATTCCCCTGCCCGGTCCGTGTCCCATCATTGGACGCTTTTTATTTTGCTCCTGACTCATTCTGCCATGCCTCCTTTCAGCTCGCTTTCCGACAGCTGCGAGCGTGCAATTTCCTGATAGGCGCTGCAGTTTTTCATCAGCTCTTCATGGGTTCCTTTTCCAACGATTTTTCCATCCTCCAGAACGAGGATCTGCTCCGCATTCATGATTGTGCTGATTCTCTGTGCAACGATCAGCACCGTCGCGTCCGCGGCCTGTTCGTGCAGCGCCTTTCGAAGCGCTGCGTCCGTTTTGTAATCCAACGCAGAAAAGCTGTCGTCAAACAGATATACCTTCGGATGCTTTGCAATGACCCTGGCAATCGCAAGACGCTGCTTCTGTCCACCGGACACGTTACTGCCTCCCTGCGCAACCGGACTATCATAGCCTTCCGGCTTTGCATCGATAAACTCGGTTGCCTGCGCTGTCTGCGCCGCTTCTTTCATCGTTTCGTCGCTGATTTCATCTTCTCCTGCGAGCTTGATATTGGAAGCGATCGTCCCGGAAAAGAGCACACCCTTCTGGGGAACCAGTCCCATCACTTCCCGTAATTTATGCTGGCTCAAATTTCGGATGTCCACACCGTCCAGCGTAATTTTCCCTTCCGTCACATCGTAAAATCTCGGGATCAGCTGAATCAGCGTTGATTTGCCGCAGCCTGTGCTTCCGATTACAGCGGTCGTCTGTCCGGGTTTTGCCGTAAAGCTGATATGCTCCAGTACGTCCCCCTCTGCCCCGGGATATTTAAAGCTTACGTCCTCAAACCTCAGTTCTCCCCTGCACTGCGTCAGCTTTTCATCCTCCGTTTTTTTTGCATCCACAATGCTGCTGTCCGTCCGCAAAATTTCCTCAATTCGGTCTGCTGCCACACCTGCACGCGGAAGCATGACGGAAACCATCGTAATCATCAAAAAGGACATGACGATCTGCATCGTATAGGTCATAAACGCCATCATATCGCCAACCTGCAGGTTTCCGGCGTCGATTCCCTTTGCACCGAACCACACGATCATGACGGTAACGCAGTTCATAATCAGCATCATCGCCGGCATCATAAAGGTCATGACGCGGTTGGTGAACAGCTGCGTTTTCATCAGGTTCCGGTTCGCTTCATCAAACCGTTTTTCTTCGAATTTTTCTCTGGAAAATGCACGGATAACCGAAAGCCCCGTCAAAATTTCCCTGGAAACCAGGTTCATCCGGTCCACTAATTTCTGCATCAGCTTGAATTTCGGCATTGCAACGCTCACCAGGATCAGTACAACCGCCATAATGACCGCTACCGCAAGCCCAATGATCCATGCCATGCCCGTTTTTGTGCCAACCACCTTCAAAATACCGCCGATTCCGAGGATCGGGGCATAGCTTATCATCCGAAGCAGCATGACCGCGACCATCTGTACCTGCTGAATATCGTTTGTGCTTCTCGTAATCAGGGATGCTGTCGAAAACCGATGCATTTCTCCACTGGAAAACGACAATACTTTGCCAAATACCTGACCGCGCAGATTTTTACCGATCGATGCCGCCGCGCGGGACGCAAGGAAGCTGACTGCAATCGCGCACACTGCCATCAGCAGCGTAAAGCCGAGCATTTTTCCGCCCGTTTTTAAAAGATATGCGATCTGGATGCTGCCCGGGTCTTTACCCAGCGCTTCATATTCCTCTTTCACAAATAAAATCGCCTTCTGATTCAACAGAGAATCACTCATATCGCCCAGCTGGTCTGTGATCGTCTCCCGCAGCGAAAGCAGCTGCTCCTCGGAGAGAGAGCCGTTTTGCAGCGCCTGGAGAAGCTGAAGCTGCTCCCGGGTGGGCGCCGCTGCATCTGCTCCGTCATTCAGCGCGGTCTCCGCACTTTCGTCCATCGCAGACAGCATCACCATCGGCATCCGGAACGCATCGTTTAACGCTTCCAGATCCGCCGTTTTATTCGTGTTCCGCTCGTAAGTACCGTCCTCTGCCTGTTCATAACAGGAAGCGGTCAGCTCTTTTTCCCCTTCTGTCATTAAATTCTGCAGGCTGCCCCAGGTCTCCTCCCGCATCCATTCGGGCGCAGCATAAGTGATACCGCCCTGCTGAATTCCGACGTCCACGATATCCGATGTATACTGCGGCAGTGCCAGATCACAGTACGCCTGCACGATCAGCAGAAGTACAATGGCCAGCACTGATTTTTTACATTGTTTTAAATAGCTCAGTAGCCGAAACATTTTCTGTTCTATTCCTCCATTCCATCCACATTCCTGAATGCTGCAATTTCTGTTTCCAGTACATCTCCGAACCGTTCCCACTGTTTAATCAGCTCACGGAATCTGCCTTCGCCCATTCTTTCTACAACTCGCTGGGCAAACACTTCCATGATGCCGTGTCCCTGATCTCTTCTTTCCTGTCCGGTCTCCGTCAGCGAAACATAGCTGCTTCTTCGGTCTTTCGGGTCAATACTGCGCACGCACAGCCCTTTTTCCTCCATGCTACGGAGCAGTCTGGAAAGTGCCGACGGTAATATTTCCATTTTTTTCTGCAGATCGGAAATCGCCGCACCGTAAATTGCATCGTGCTGCGCACTCAGCTTATGAATCATCTCCAGCACTGCAAATTCCATATTTCCAACTCCGGGATGCAGTGCAGAATAATCCATCCTCCGAAACCTGCACATGGCATGCTCAAATTCTCTCGCCAGTTTTAACGCGTCATCCATTTCTCCTCCTGTATCAAAGCGCCTGCAGTGCAAAGAGCTCACTCAAAGCGCCGATTTTCCCTGTCTGCTTTTTTCATTAACATTGATAATATTTAACATCGTTAATTACTTCGGCCTATTCTACTCTTCTATCTACAGAAATACAATAAAAATTCTATAAACTTTCCATAAAAAATCGCGCAATCCGCCTGCCTTGACTTTTTTTCTCTCCTATGCCACAATTTTTCTATCTGGCAGGCTAAAGCAGGCACGTTTTTTTGCGGTCTGCCTCCGGGCAGCTTCCTTGCCCGGAATATTTTTTCTAATCCGAATCATCCTTACTATAACGGTTTTTCCGGGAAAGAGGTTCTTATGAAATTTTTTTCGTCCACTCGCTATACGCCGCAGCAGCTGCAGAATATCGCGATCGATTTATTCTGCGACATCCTCGGCAGCATCCTTTCCGCAATCGGCATCTATACCTTTGCAAAGCTCGCAAACTTCGCACCTGGCGGTATCTCCGGCGTCGCCCTGATTTTGAACCACCTGTGGAACCTGCCGATCGGTACAACCTCCCTCGTCATCAACATTCCCCTGATTTTGCTCAGTTACCGGATTGTCGGGCGTAAATTTATGATCAAATCCATCCGCACGATTCTGATCAATACCTTTTTCCTGGATTTCGTCTTTCCGCTCACGCCTGCCTATGACGGCAATCCTATGCTCGCTGCGCTTTTTTCCGGCGTATTTTTCGGCTGCGGTCTTGCGCTGATCTACATGAGAGGCTCGTCTACCGGCGGTACGGACTTCCTTACTATGTCCATCAAAGCGCTGCACCCGCACCTTTCTATCGGCGCTGTCACGATGGCGATCGACCTCGTCATCATCCTGATCGGCTGGCCGGTTTATGGTAATCCCGACGCAGTTTTATATGGACTTATTTCTACGTTTGTAACCTCCACCGTCATCGATAAAATCATGTACGGCACGAGCGCCGGAAAGCTCGCCATCATCATCACGACGCAGGGTCCTGCCATGGCAACGCATATCGACGAGGTCTGCGCAAGAGGATCGACGCTGATCCGCGCAAAAGGTTCTTATACCACGACCGAGCGCCAGGTACTGCTCTGTGCCTGCTCCAAGGCCGAAGCGTACAAGGTTCGCCGTGCCGCACATCAGACCGATCCGGACGCATTTGTCATGATTACGGAAACCAGTGAGGTCTTCGGAGAAGGCTTTATCGATCCAACCGATAACGTAAAAATACAATAGAATATACGAAAAGACCGCGCATTCTATTGTCAGAAATAAATCGGAGGCGAGGGCAGCAGCTGCCTTCGCCTCCTTAGAAAAAGAAAGGATCAGACCTATGAAATTTCCCAAATTTTTACCGGACGGCGGCACGATCGGCTTTGTCGCTCCTTCCTTTGGCTGTGCAACCTCCCCTTATCAGGAAACGTTTGAACACGCCCAGAAACGCTTCACCGAGCTTGGCTACCGGCTTGACCTCGGACCAAACTGCTATGAAAGCAGCGGCATCGGCATCAGCAACACCCCCGAAAAATGCGCGCAGGAGCTGATGGATTATTATGTAAAATCCGACAACGACTGTCTGATTTCCTGCGGAGGCGGCGAACTGATGTGCGAAATTCTTCCATATATGGATTTTGACCGCCTTGCGAAAGCTGATCCCAAATGGTACATGGGCTATTCCGACAACACGAATATGACCTATCTTCTCGCAACCCTTGCAGATACCGCCTCCATCTACGGTCCCTGCGCCGGCGCTTTTGGCATGGAGCTGTGGCATCCCGCTATTTCCGATGCCTTCCACCTGCTGACAGGGCGCGCACAGACCGTATCCGGCTACCCCCTCTGGGAAAAGGAAGCCTTAAAGGATGAAACGAATCCCCTCGCGCCCTATCATGTGACTGAGCCGCGCATCCTGCGCTGCTACGGGACGGAGTATGCACAGAGGACTAACGGCACGACGCATTTGTACAACGACCAGTTAAACAGCGACCCGCAGCTTGCGGGCGGTAACCTACAGACAGGCGCTGTATCGCCAGCCTCTGCCCCAAGCTTTCACGTCTCCGGCAGACTCCTCGGCGGCTGCATGGATTGTCTCGTCAATCTGACCGGAACCCGTTTCGATAAAACGAAGGACTTTATCGAGCGCTACAAAGAGGATGGCATCCTCTGGTTTCTTGAAGCCTGCGATTTGAACGTCTTCTCTATCCGCAGAGCCATGTGGCAAATGGAACAGGCTGGCTGGTTCGAACACGTCAAAGCCTTCCTGATCGGTCGCCCGCTGTGCTTCGGACAGGACATGATGGGCCTCGATCCATATCAGGCGGTATTGCCCGTCGCACTTTCCCACCATGTCCCGGTAATTATGGACGTCGATCTCGGACATCTTCCGCCAATGATGCCGCTGATCGTCGGCAGCCTCGCTGACGTGACTGTTTCCGGAAACGATATCCGAATCGACATGCAGCTGCGCTGACGATAAAACAAGCCGAACGCGTTATTTCATGCCGGGCACACCTTAATTCCCGTATACCCGGATCACGCCGGACACTTCTTTTAACACCGACATGCCTTTTAAGATGCTGAGCGCATCGTTAAAATGTTTTTCCCGCACCGGGTCGGTGATGATGACAAGCTCTGCAACGCCGTCATGGCTGCGCTTCTGTACGACCTGTGCGATGCTCACGTCGTTATTGCCCAAAATTCCGGCAATGTTGGCGAGCGCGCCGGGCTTGTCCGTTACCTGAATCCGTAGGAAAAACCGACTGACCGTATCCTCTGCGGATTTCACCGGAAGATTCCGGTAGCAGCCATAACCGATCTTGCCGCAGGAATGGTGCAGGATGTTTCGCATCACGTCGATTACATCGCCCATCACTGCGCTTGCTGTCGGCAGCTGTCCTGCGCCGCGCCCCATAAACATCGCGTCGTCGCAGGCTTCCCCGTGGATAAATACCGCATTGAACGAATCCCGGACAGTCGAAAGCGGATGCTGCTCCGGCAAAAGCATCGGATGTACTTTAACCTCTACGCCGCCTTCTGTCAGCCTCGTCATGCCGATCAGCTTGATCACATAGCCAAATTCCTTCGCATAGCGGATATCCTCCGCCGTGATGTGTGTAATGCCTTCGGTATACACCTGGGAAAAGGTCACGTTGGAGTTAAACGCGATCGATGCCATAATCGCCACCTTGCGTCCTGCATCGTAGCCTTCCACATCCGCAGTCGGATCGCTCTCTGCATAGCCGAGCTTTGTCGCAAGGGCAAGTGCCTCTTCGTAGCCCATCCCATCCTCCGTCATCCGCGTCAGGATATAGTTGGTCGTCCCGTTGACAATGCCCATCACTTCTGTCAGTTCGCTGGCTGCCAGGCTCTGGCGCAGCGGACGGATGATCGGAATTGCGCCGGCAACCGCCGCTTCGAAATGCAGGTCACATTTTCCGGCTTCCGCCGCATCGAACAGCTGTTCTCCATATTCCGCGAGCAAATCCTTATTCGCCGTTACAACCTGTTTGCCTGCGCGGAGCGCTTCCTCCAGCCAGGTCAGCGCCGGCCGAATTCCTCCCATCACCTCAATCACGATTTCGATCTTGGGATCGTTTAAAATCTCGTCCCAACGATCTATCAGAAGCTCAGACGGAATGCCTTCCCGCGCTTTTGTCGTATCGCGCACCAGAATTTTATCCACCACCAGGCGCGCGCCCGTTTTCGAAACGATCTCTTCCTCCAGATCCTTTACCAGTTTATAAACGCCGCTGCCCACGGTTCCTGCCCCAAGCAGCGCTGCATGAATGATTCTCTCCTGTCCCATCACCATTTCCTCCATCTCTATCAAAATTCCTCCGCAATGCAATCCTCGCGGAGTATTTTTATCGTATAGAAATGAAGTTTCTCATACGATAAAAAAACAGGGAACAGGTATTGACTGCCTGTTCCCCTATTCCAAACTGCCGGTTCGCAGTCTGGGCATATTTTTACTTTAAGCTGGAAATTACATCCGCCACAGATTTGCCGGACTCCTTGATCGCTGCATACAGAGTCTGCAGATCAGCCTGTTCTTTTACTTTAGCAAGCTCCTTTTTCCGCGTCTTGAGCGCCTTTAAAGTTTCCTCAGTTTTGGAAATTTCGCTGTCCAGGTAGGCCAGTTCTTCTTCATAGGTCATGTTTTTCTTTCTTCTTGCCATAGTTGACGCATCCTCCAATGAAATAATTTCATGTAAAAAGGATAGCACGAAAAAAACAGGATGTCCAGCATATCCTTTCTATTTCCGATCATTTGTGTACCGCCGTTTGTCTGTGCACGCTATTTTGCAAAACAAACCTAAGCTGCTTACAGCTGCTTACCGGTCAACATCTCATATGCCTGCAGATATTTTGCAATCGTCTTGTCTACGATCTCCTGAGGCAGTGTCCAGTCGTTATCCGGGTTGGCTTTGAGCCAGTCGCGGGCAAACTGCTTGTCAAAAGAAGGCTGAGAATGTCCGGGTTCATAGCCTTCCGCAGGCCAGAAACGGGAGCTGTCGGGTGTCAGCATTTCATCGCCGATCACCATGTTGCCATTCTCGTCCAGACCGAACTCAAACTTGGTATCCGCAATGATGATCCCCTTGCTCAGCGCGTACTCTGCACATTTTTTGTACAGGGCGATGGTGTTGTCACGAAGCTGTTCAGCAAGCTCCTGCCCTCTGCCAGGGAAATATTTTTCCAGATGCGTAACGCTCTGCTCAAAGGAAATATTTTCGTCGTGATCGCCGATTTCCGCTTTGGTGGAGGGAGTGTAAATAGGCTCAGGCAGCTTATCGGATTCTTTTAATCCCTCCGGCAGACGAATGCCGCATACCGTACCGTTTTCCTTGTAGCTTGCCCAACCACTGCCGGTGATATAGCCGCGCACGATGCACTCAATGGGAAGCATCTGAAGCTTTTTACACATCATGGATTTGCCTTCGTACTTCTCCTGCTGGAAAAACTCCGGCATATCCTTGGTATCTACAGAAATCATGTGGTTAGGAAGAATATCCTGTGTCATATCGAACCAGAACTTGGACATCTGAGTCAGGACGGTTCCCTTTTTCGTTACCTCATTATGTAAGATCACATCAAAACAGCTGATGCGGTCTGTGGCAACCATAATCAGGCTTTCGCCGTTGTCATAAATCTCACGAACTTTTCCTTCTTTGATCGGTTTTAATTCCTGCATGTTTTCCTCTCATTTCTGCGCACGCTTTTTGCGCATACCGAGTTTGTGTCAAGTGCGCGCAGACACAAATCTCGAGATTGAAAAATTTTATTTTTCAATCTTTTCTCCTCATCTTCGCATGTGCGTCATTTTTTCAATGTAAAGTAAAAGTAACACCATCTACACGGCATTGTCAAGATGCTGCGAAATGAAAACCGAAAATTAAACTCATTTTTCCCTTGAAATCGCAATCTCTTTATGGTAAAATCTTTTTTGTTGCAGGAGTTTTACGCACATCAGCCGGCGTGGCGGAATGGCAGACGCGGCAGACTCAAAATCTGTTTATGGTGACATAGTACGGGTTCAAGTCCCGTCGCCGGCACGAAAACCCGAAGTTTTTATAACTTCGGGTTTTTTTCTATCGGATCAAACAGCAGGTTCGATGTAACTAACTTTTTCATTCCTGGAGGATAAACAAATGATAATACCCATCATCCTGTTTCTCGTCGGACTGGTTCTGCTGATTAAGGGCGGCGACTGGTTTGTGGACGGTGCAACAGGCATCGCCCACAAGTTCCATGTCCCGGATCTGTTAATCGGCGCAACTGTCGTTTCCATCGGCACTACCCTGCCGGAGGTCATGGTTTCCGCTACCTCTGCAGTCAGCGGCCATGGTGAAATCGCCTACGGAAACGCCATCGGTTCCATCATCTGCAATACGGCGCTGATCGCGGCAATTTCCATCGCAGTCAAGCCGTCCCGCGTGGATAAAAAGACACTCACCATTCCGGTTATTTTCTTTTATGTATCCACCGCACTCTACCTGTTTTCCGCCTACGTTACCAAGCGCTTCGATCGCGTAACCGGTGTGCTGCTTCTGCTGATTTTCGTCGCATATATCGGCATTCAGGTCTATCAGGCGATGCACGGCAAGAACCCGGAGGCTGCAGCAGCGGACGCTGAGGTCGCTGAGGTCACAGCGGCAGAGGCCGACACCGCTTCTAATTCGACCGGAAAGGATCTTCTTTTACTGGTCATCGGTGCTGCTTTTATCGCAATCGGCGCAAACCTGTTAGTTGATAATGGCATCATCATCGCCGGACTGTTGGGCGTTCCCGAATCCGTTATCGCCCTCACCTTTGTTGCTCTAGGCACCTCCCTGCCGGAGCTTGTTACCGCAATCACCTCTCTGCGCAAAGGGCACGGTCTGTTATCCCTCGGCAACATCATCGGCGCAAACCTGTTTAACCTCGTTTTGGTAAGTGGTGTTTCGATCCTGTTATCTCCCTTCGATCTGCCTAACAGCAAGCAGATCGGCGCTTATAACGCATCCCTCGTTATAGATATTCCTGTCATGCTCGGCGTTATGCTGATCCTGACGATTCCTCCGCTCATCAAAGGCAAAATGACACGCCTGCAGGGTATTATTCTGCTCGCTATTTACGCGGCATTCTGCATATTCCAGTTCGCACTGTAAAACAGGCTGCGCCGCTGGCGATCCCATTTTAGCAACAGATGAGATTGTCACCCTGCAGACAATATTTTTCTCTGACATTTCATAAAAACGCCCGAACCGGTTCGGATCCTTTCATCCGTCCAGTTCGGGCATTTTTTCATCGTATAGGAAACTTCGTTTCCATACGATAAAAATACTCTGCGAGGATGCGCACTCGGCGCAGGGGTAGATGGTTGCTAAAGCAACCGCGCCTCGGCGCGAGAATGTGCCAAAGCACATTCTTTTTCATTCGTTACAACAATAGAATGCACGCTCTGTGAGCATTCTATTGTATATTTCCTCAATTGTGCGTCCTTTCCCAGTCCGCATCAGGCTTTATTTTTCAAATTTCAGATTTTTATAAAAATCAAAGCAGTCAAACGTTGCGAAGTAATCCTTCGGTGTCTCTGCACGGCGGATCAGCTTTGCAGTGCCATCCTCCTGCAGTAAAATCTCCGCGCTGCGCAGGCGTCCGTTGTAGTTATAGCCCATCGAAAAGCCGTGTGCGCCCGCATCGTGAATAAACAGATAATCTCCCATATCAATCTTGGGAAGGTTTCTGTCGATTGCAAATTTGTCATTATTTTCGCAAAGGGAACCGGCCACATCGTATATATGGTCGCAGGGCGCATTTTCCTTGCCCAGCACCGTGATATGATGATAAGCACCGTACATCGCGGGACGCATCAGGTTCGCCGCGCACGCATCCACGCCGATATATTCTTTGTAAATATGCTTCTCATGCACCGCCTTCGTTACCAGCGCACCGTAAGGTCCCATCATGAAACGTCCCATCTCGGTATAAATTGCGATATCTCCCATGCCTGCCGGAACCAGAACCTCTTCGTAAACCTTCCTGACGCCCTCGCCGATCGCCAGAATATCGTTCGGCTCCTGATCGGGACGATACGGAATGCCGACACCGCCAGACAGATTAATAAATGCGATGTCCGCTCCGGTTTCTTTTTCCAGCTTCACAGCAAGCTCAAACAGCTGCTTTGCCAGCTGTGGATAATATTCGTTCGTCACCGTGTTGCTCGCCAGAAATGCGTGAATACCAAAGCGTTTTACTCCCTTGCCCTTTAAAATCCGATACGCTTCAAAAATCTGTTCCGTCGTCATACCGTATTTGGAATCCCCCGGATTGTCCATGATGCCGTTGCTCAATGTGAACACGCCGCCCGGATTATATCTGCAGCTCATCGTCTCCGGAAGCTTGCCCAGAATCTGCTCTACAAAATCGATATGCGTGATGTCATCCAGGTTGATAATCGCGCCCAGCTTCGCTGCCAGGGCATATTCCTCTTCAGGCGTATCGTTGGAGGAAAACATAATCTCCTCGCCCTTGGCGCCGATCGCATCACAGAGCATTAGTTCCGTTTCGGAGGAACAGTCACAGCCACAGCCGTATTCCCGTAAAATGTCAACCAAAAACGGGTTCGGGGTCGCTTTGATCGCAAAATATTCCCGAAATCCAGGGTTCCAGGAAAATGCCTCTTTTACTCTTTTCGCATTTTCGCGGATTCCTTTTTCATCGTAGAGATGAAACGGAGTCGGATACGTCTTTGCGATTTCTTCAATCTGTTCTTTGGTTACAAATGGTTTTTTGTTCATCGTTGCTCCTTTATCTGCCTCTCTTATCGGTTCTCAATCTGCCAGTCGATCGGTTCCACTCCATGTGCTTTTAAAAATTCATTGGTCTGGCTGAAATGCCTGCAGCCGAAAAATCCGCGATATGCAGACAAGGGACTCGGATGCGGCGCCTTCAAAATCAAATGCTGCGGATTCGTCAACATCGAAGCCTTCTGCTGCGCCGGACGTCCCCAGAGTAAAAAAACGATGGGACGGTCCTGCGCATTAACCGCTTCGATGACCGCATCCGTAAACTGCTCCCAGCCTTTTCCCTGATGGGAATTTGCCTGATGCGCCCGCACGGTCAACACGGTGTTCAACATCAGCACACCCTGCTTCGCCCATTTTTCCAGATAACCGTTGTTTGGAATATAGCATCCCAGATCATCATGCAGCTCCTGATAAATATTGACAAGCGACGGCGGCACCTCCTCTCCCGGCTGCACAGAAAAGCAAAGCCCATGCGCCTGATGCTCGTTATGATAAGGGTCCTGTCCCAAAATCACGACCTTCACCTCGCGAAGCGGAGTAAAATGAAATGCGTTGAAAATATCATCCGCCGGAGGATATACCACATGCGTCGCATATTCTTCTTTCACAAAAGAAAATAACTTCGCATAATACGGTTTTCGAAACTCATCCTTTAACGCCGGCAACCAGTCGTTGCTGATCATTGCCATCTTACCGCGACTCCTTCCTTCTGCAGGTATTCCTTGACCTGTCCGATTTCCAGCTCTTTATAGTGAAATAAGGAAGCCGCCAGCGCCGCATCTGCCATGCCGTCTGTCAGTGCCTCCTTGAAATGCTCCATCTTGCCTGCACCACCGGAAGCGATGACCGGAATCGACACGTTCTGTGCGATCGCCCGGGTCAGCGGAATATCATAGCCTGCCTTCGTTCCATCGCAGTCCATGCTCGTCAGCAAAATCTCCCCGGCTCCCAGCTCCTGCGCCTTTCTCGCCCATTCTACCGCGTCCAGACCGGTATCGATCCGTCCGCCGTTTTTATAAACCGTCCAGCCCTCTGCACCGTCTGTTCTGCGCCTTGCATCAATCGCAACGACAACGCACTGGCTGCCGAACTTTTCCGCCGCATCCGCGATCAGCTGCGGATTGGAAATCGCCGCTGAGTTGACAGAAATTTTATCCGCTCCTTCCCGCAGCAATGCCTTAAAATCCTCAACCGTGCGGATTCCGCCGCCGACCGTAAACGGGATAAACACCTGCTCAGCAACCCGTCTTACCATGTCCACGACCGTCGCCCGCGCATCCGAGGACGCTGTAATATCCAGGAAAACCAATTCGTCCGCACCCGCCTTATCATACGCTGCTGCGATCTCCACCGGATCTCCTGCATCCCTCAAATTGACAAAATTAACGCCCTTTACTACCCTGCCATTATGGACGTCCAGACAGGGAATGATCCGTTTTGTAAACATCCTCAGTTGCCCTCCCTGCCTAATCTCACAAAGTTCTCCAAAATTTTCAGCCCAGCCTCCGAACTCTTTTCCGGGTGGAACTGACAGGCGAACAGATTTCCTTTTTCCACAGAAGCATCGATGGAAACGCCATACTCGGTTCTCGCGGTGACGATATCCTCCTCCGCCTTCAGATAATAGGAATGCACGAAATACACATATGGCTCCCTGGAAAATCCTTCAAACAGCCGTCCTTTTTGCGGAAAGGAGAGGGAATTCCAGCCGATATGCGGAATTTTAAGCGGTCTTTTGTCTTCTGCAACGCCGTCTGGAATCCGCAGGATTTTTCCCTTTAACAGACCGAGCCCCTCCACGCCAGGGCTTTCCTCGCTCGATTCAAATAACAGCTGTAAACCAAGGCAAATTCCAAGAAACGGAGTATTCTTGTCGACAATCTCAGAAATCACATCAATCAGACCATATTCTTTTAATTTCCCCATCGCATCCCCGAATGCCCCAACACCCGGAAGGATGACTTTTTCTGCTGCAAGCAGCTGTTTCGGGTCGCGCGTCAGTATCGTATCCTCGTGCAAATATGCCAGCGCCTTCTGGACACTTTTTACATTTCCTGCGTCATAGTCGATAATTGCAATCAATTTTCTCTACCTTCCATCGATACTTGATTTATCCAGCAACTATGCGGCTTTCAGCACTTTTCTATGTTCCGTTTCGTTGCTTTTCATTATCTTTTGTTCCTTGTTATTACTCGAATTATTTAGTATATAATTAGTACGATAAAAATTATACTAAATAGCTACCATGGTATTTGCAAGCTCGTTAATCTCCGTCAACTGCTGCTCTCCAGGTTTTGCATCGACGTAATGATTCATCGTCGTGCTGATATTGCCATGTCCCAAAATATATTGAAGCGTCTTCGGTGTAAGTGTCTGCATATTGGTAGCAAACGTATGTCTGCAAATATGCGGTTCAAACTTCCGAATGGGGTTATCCGGGTTCTCATTATTAAACCGTTTGATACAATTCTGCAAGTATTCTTCCACATGGGCACGTACAATTGTTTTGCGGCTCCTTGTAGCAAGAAATACAAATCCCTCATAAGTATTACCACGCTCATCAAAGCATACCGGTTCAATGTCACCCTTTAAATATCGATTCTTCAGCACACTCTCGAATCTTTCATACACACCATCCGTCATTGGGATATATCGTATGCCGTTCGACGTCTTCGGTTTTCTGACGACATGCTCATGATTCAGGCACAGAAGCTGTTTTTCAACCCGAATCATCCGTTTCTTCATATCAATATCATCCAACGTCAAGCCACATAATTCCGATGCTCTTAATCCAGTCCAGAACAAAATATAAATCATATCATAACAATGTCTGCTATGCGAATCTATTGAACAAAATTCAAGAAAACGATTCATGTCTTGTACTGTTAATGCTTCCATCGGTTTGCTGTCGCTTCTGTCTGTAGTGATTCGTCTGAACGGATTCTTTACGATATAGTCATAGTCGATGGCATACTCAAAAGCCCGCTTGATAAGGCTTATCTGCGTTTGTATAGATGACCCTCTGTATTTCTTCTTCATGTCACGAAGCCAATCTTCGCAATGCTCGGGTCTGATCTTGCCTATTTCCATATGACCGAGTTGATACTCTTTCAGTGTATTTACCGTTACATTGTACCCCATCTTCGTATTTGGACTTAGTTCTTTCCTATTATAAAGATTATCCAAATACCGGTCGATCACTTCCAACAACGTAAGCTTTGCACCATCCACATCGATGTTGTTGTCAATCTGTGCATTTAATTCGGCTTCTTTTTCTCGCAGACTCTTTCCTCCGCGCCTCCCTTTCGGTAACTGATCTGTCGCTTCCAGCCGATACGAGCTAATTACTCGATCTTTTCCAAGGACATCTGTGTAATGATACTCATATCGCTTCGATTTCGGATTATAATATTCATTATCCCGAAGTTTTTTCCTGGCTGGTTTATTCTTTTCACTTGTTGCTTTATTTGCCATATTCTCAGCCCTCCATATAAAAGGTGCCTCGAACGAATACTTTTAAATAATAGCACATTCGAGGCATTATGTCGATAAATTATATCTGTTCTACTTTGCTTATAAACTCTTCAAATGATTCTCGCTTTATCCTTATCACACGTCCAATCATCAAATGATACCGGCATTCATAATCATTTTGAACAATCTCCCGTAATCGATGCTGTCCTATGCCAAATAAATTTGACGCTTCTTTAATTGATAATAAATATTTGTTATGCATTGTGATCACCTCCATTCCGAAGGCAATCGTAAACTTTTTAATCGTAACCCGCATACTGAGAAAAAAAAAGAAGAGGGAATGTATTACACACGCCCTCCACTTTTTTATTCAGTATTCAGATCAGAAATGTTTCGTAATGCTTTTAATTGTTTGTCCGGAACTATTTTGTGTTACGGTCGTCACTTTCTGCTTTTCATAATCGAAAGTTTTGATAGTTGTAAGACCGGTAAAACTGTTTACGGTTTTTATGACGCTGTAGTCTTCGTTATAAGTCCGTGTCAAAGTTCCAATCACATTTTTTGATTCTGTCAACTTCACTATAATTGTGTTTTCGGATATCGTTTTTGTCAACACTTGACCGGTTGTATTATTGGTGGCTGTAATTGTATCCGTCGTTTCCTCGTACGTAATATCTCCAGATGCAAATCCATTTTCCAAGATATTCCCAATCAGTTCTTCTGCTTCATACGTACCAATAATCTGCCTCCCGGTTTTGTCATGTGCTTTAAACCCTTTCAACAAATTGGATTCTGATACCGTATCGCTGGTAAGATCGATCAAAACTTTATTGCCGAATACAATTTTATTCGCAGCCATCTAACAAGACCTCCTTATCCGATCGTAACGGTCTTTCCTCCAGCAGAATTATCGGTTTCCACATACGGGATTGCCTTAACTGTAACCTGGGATAAGCAGTTATATCCCTCCTCCGGAATGATTGTCTGTTCCGCTTTTGACGGGGTAACTTCTTTCGTCTGCGGCTTCATATCCTCAGAACCAGACATGCTACCCACTACACCAAGAACTGTAATTCCTTCTCGAATATTGGCGGCAATAAGTTTTGCCTGCTCAGTTGCGTCAATAGCGACCTTACCAGAACCATCATGATATCCCTGCGGTACTGTATATTCCCCGGCAACGGTTGAAATAGCTCCTTTGACAGCACCATTATTTTTCATGGTACCTGTAAGTTTACTACCTCTGGCATGTGCGGTCTTACCGGCAAGAATCTCAGCAACGGCTGCTGTATCGTCGGAAGTATCGCTGTCGTATGTACATTCACCGGTGATCTTTGCACCGCTCTTATCATGAGCAGTAATACCTTTGAGGATCTTATCTGCACTGACGCTATCGCCAGTAAGATCGATAAGGACATCGCCCCCGTAAATGACTTTGTTTACATTCAAATTTACCATAATGTTTCGTCCTACCTAACACTTTCATTATTTTTCTTTATCAACTGTCTTGTTGTACCGGGATGTACTGATTCCAAGGATAACACCAAGGAAAGTATCAATCGCAGTAATGGTTCCTACAACCTGTTCTCCATAAGGGAGTCCCCAGATTCCAGCCAGTGCAAAATATAAAGTGCCGGCTGCCGGAAGCAAATACATAGCGATCCACTTAAGGACGTCGTATGTCTTGTTACTCATGCTCATTGTGTTCTTCCTCCTTCTCTATAAATTTATGAATCGGGAGTTTGTCCACCTCCTGCATAATTCGCTTTGCTGAACCATTCCCACCCATACGTTCGTAGGGTTCATAGAGATACACTCTCAGATTTTCATATTCGTCCTGCGTTACGCAACCACGGTCGATATATGACATTCCGAGATACATAATCCGGTCATGTGCCAATCCAATCAGCATCTCTGTTTTAACATCTTTTTTCTCACTTTTGTTTTGCAAATAAGCCCACAGCCCAGAAGATGCAAGAACTGAGCTAAAGATTGTAAGTACAACCTGAAACCATGGTTCCATTCTTTTTCTTCCCCTTTTAAATTTCTACAGGGTTTCCATTTTCATCCAGACCCAGAGCCTCAAGGTCGGCCTTTACTGCCTCCTTGAATTTTGCCGGAACCTGCGCAAAAGTTCTACGGCCGTTGATGATGAGTGCTACATACAGTGCTACCATGTCAATACCTCCTATTAAGTGTAATAAAAATATAATCATAGCTACGCCTCTACTGGTAATGGATCACCATTGGTGTCGTAGCCAAGTTCCCGAAGTTTTTCTTCAACCGCTGCCTGAAAATTAGCTGGCACATCTGTAAAAGTCTTTCTTTTGTTGATGATGAGCGTACAATACAAACTGACCATTTTGATTTTCCTCCTATGCCGACAAACTTGCCACCGCATCATATAAATCAGCAATTGCTTCCATTATGGTCATCTGGTTCGTATCACCAGAATTCTGACCTGCAAGTAATAGCAAAATATTTGATGCGTTATTTACATCTTTTACTGCGTTAATTGAGGCCAGAGTGTTTGCATATGTATTGAACTCTTCGATTGTCATAACAGCTTCCTGAAATGTATAATACGTAACTTTTTCATCGTTCATGGTAGTTCGAACTTCTTCTGCAATATCTTTTCTCAGATATACACTTGATACTCCGACCTCAATTGCGGTTGGTTTTACAGTGCTTTCCGAGTATACATATTTAGGTTCCATATGATTCCTCCTTTTTTCCTGGATATGTATTGGTGCTATTTAGCCATCCAAACACTTTTCTGTCCTCTCCTAAACCGCAAGCGGCTTACAAGAAAGAGCCGCCCCAATGTCCCCGCCCGTACTCGCCGCATCATATAGCAGCATGGCGGCCATCGGACCATCACCCAACGCAGAGTTCTGGGCGGCACCAGCTCTAGCGTAACACGTTAAAGAATTGTTAAACCACAGACAATCTGCTTCATATGTTGTAGCAGAACCACTCGCTTTAACTGGAATTCGCCCAAATGCAAGATCATTTTTCATTTCACTGATGTAACCGCTAGTTGTTCCGGATGGAGTTGCTTCAGACAATGCGATATAACCGGAACCATCCAAATTGTATCCGTTAACCGTAGATCCATCGTGAATTCCCTCTGTGATTTTGATTTTCTGTGTTCCCTTGTCGTTAATCCACCCAGCGGTTCTTCTACAAAGATTTCCCCACCAATTCTCCATTCCGAATACCTTGACGCCATTCGTCCGGGTCTTATCTCCCCAGAATAACCCCTTGGTATTCATTGTCCCCGGTCTAACCGCACGATCATTGCCGCCGCTACATCTGCCAGTTCCATAAATAGACTGCAACTCTGTACTCTTCGCCATCATAACAAGAAGATCCTGAATCAAGAGTCTATCAGCCAGTACCTCAGTGTACCAGCCATCCCCATTCGCGACTGCAAAATTGATTTCGTTCTGAGCAGTATTAGCGACACAATTGGACTGACCGGAAATTGATCTCAGCACGTTTCCGACATTTGAACCAAAGTATATTGGGGTATAGAAATGTTCAATAATGTTGTCGTTCTTATCGTAATTACACCAGCAATCCCAATCATCACCAAGCGGAATGTCGGAACATCTAAATTTATAGATACCATTCACAAATTCCCTATGGGTATAAATTTTAGGCCATTCCATCATCGCATTTCCGGTGAACGCAGTCTTTGCGACGTTTGATGCGCTTCCATCGGTATTCTTGGTGTAATCATCCGGATCTAAATATTCTTTTACAACACCATCAAAACCCAACATGCATGGTCTAGGCATGAATTTCTCTCCGGGAGTGCTCGGCCATCCGCCATAATTGAATACATTTGATGTGAAATCCATACCAGCGGCGGTATACGATGCATTATCTACATTCGATGGATATGTAACTCGTGTGGCAGGATTAGAATCACTTGTTTTTAAGTCATACCCGTATAAATAGTTATAAGTCTGTGCTTTCGCCACTGCACGATTCTTTTTACTGCGGTTGTATACACCCTGCTCTGTATAGGGAAATGCTGCGTAATAATACGTTTTTCCGATTGTAACATTATCGTCATTGACAGAACCATCTGCGGTAAGAGTTGCCAGTAATGTACCATCAAATTCGTCCTTAGGATAACTACCCTCTTTTTTGCGAATAACAGCTCCGGCAATCGTACATAAGGTCTGACCATTGATCGTCGTTTCCTTCGGTAATTCTGCAATAATTTTGATGCGAGCCTTGCCGGAACTTACCTGATAACTTGATACCGCGTTGAATGAGATCATATTAGAAGGCTCGATACCGCCAAACAAATGCCGATTTTTGCCATAGATTAAATCTTCTTCTGCCATTTTGAAATCTCCTTTCATTTAAACCATCAAATAATTGTGATGACACTTGATATTGTTTTACCATCCGTAGAAAATGTCTTTACTAGCGTAGCCACCAGCGAACCATTGGAATCTTTAAGTGTCGAGGTACATTTCGTAAATTCATCCGTAAACATCTTCACCAGAACGGCGCCGTCGTTATCCGTCGAGGTGATTGTAGTGCCATCGTCCGAAAATACTTTTGTACCACCAGAAAACCCGTTCATAAGAATGCTCTCGAGTTTCATCTTATCCAGTTGAAGCTGTAAATTGCCAGCGGCGTCTGTGCTTAGCTGATTTCGCATAGATTCAAACCAATCGAGGAATGTCTGCTGTTCACCTTTTGTCCATTCAGTCAATACTGCGGCGGCAGCCTCCATGTTACGCTTCAATTGCTGATAATCAGAATCGAAGTCAGCAGTTTCGTCTTTAACAAATTGATCCAGTTCATCCTCCCACCGACTAAGCAGCTCGCTCAATGATATAGTCTGCATCAATCCCGTGATAAATGGGGTTTCCTCCGAACCAACAGCGTTCGTAATATCGGCCTGCTTTATTTCGGTTGAGCCAGCTTTACGATAGATATAGCACAATGCATACTGATAAAGATTACCGTTCTTCGATAAGGTTGGGGTTACTGGTGTACTGGATGGTGTTCCTTTAATTGGTTTAATAAAATTATCTCGGACTTCGATTGATGAGTTCACTTCGATAACAATAGCATCAATTCGATCCAATAAAACTTCCGATTCCTCGCATGTGACCGGTAAAATAGCATCGTTCTTAGTCCATGTATGATTGAACCATGCTTTACCGATACCCACATTTACAATATTCCCGGTATCAGCTTTTACTACGAAGCCTGTTCCGATGGATGCAAAGATGCCGTCGTTAATGATTCCATCAAACAATTCCGACATTTGAATGGCATCATATTTTCTATCGCCGATGCTATTATAAAAACCACACGTCACGCTACTCTCGGACTCAGGGTTTGTCAGTTTACTCATAAGGTATCATCTCCCTCCTGTATAGTTTTAAACGTAGGGTACATAGACACGCCGCTTTCACTCTGAGACATGATAAACTCAGAAATATATGCATTCCCTTCATGTCCGTACTCATTAGCGATTTGTACAATATCGCCAATAAAAAAATCTGTTCCGTACTTGAACATTCTGGTAGCTTCTACCTCCCCTTCGAAAGAAGTAACGGTCTTGTATTCTGACAGTTTTTCTGTTCCGCGTTGGTTCAGCTGTTCTGTATATTCGGCACTGGTTAATGTCTCACCCTCTCCAATATCAGACGAAATGTCTCTCGCATCGGTAAAGAGTTCTCGTCTCTCTAATCCGCTTGCAGTTCCGACAATTGATGTTTTTCTGGCAGCTCCTTCTCCCTCTCCGGCAACCAACGTAACATTCTTCATCGTCTTCTTAGACTCCAAATAGTTACTATTGATGATGTTTTCGAAATCTGGTGAAAATATTACATACGGGTTATCCGCCTGATTGTATGACCTATCCTTTCCAGAATATAAGGAGAACACAAATCGATTGTTGTCGTCCAAAACTATTTTGAAGCCGATATTATTTTTCTTACATAACGTTGAAACGACCTCGTATAGATTTTCTCCAGTATACTGGGCATCAATCGTTAGCCCAGTTACCGTCGCGTCTGAGCATTCAGTGAACACAAAATTGTCAATCTTTCTCTCGGATATACTTGGCGAAATAATGTTTTCATCAAGTAATGTTCCAATGGCTTTCTGCAAATTTCCGTTCAACACGATTTGCCCCCAGATAATTCTTCTTTCCAAAATCGATTCTATGGAACGACCGGTTACAATTAACTTATTGCCTTCTTCTACATCTGACGTAATGTTAAGTTGCTCTATAACCATCACATGCTCAGACTTTGGATTCTCCAGATAATAATCTTGTCTGATATACTTTAAAAGGTCGTTATTCATAGCCATAAATAATTCAAAATCTCCGGCTTCGTCGTAACGATCTGTCCATATTAAAGATTCAAACTCATCAATGACGGCGACCGACTCAAAATTTGTATTTAATACGTATACTTCCATACTTTATACTCCGTCATATATAATTTTGTTTTCCATTCGGAATTGAAGATTGCTACTACCCGTTTCCGCTTTGTAAGCAAAAATATTATCGCCTTTTGCCAATGTAAACCAATTGCTGCCCTTCTTTAAGCAGTTGAGTATGTTGATTACTTTTCCGTTTCTAAGCAATGTAATACCTTTTCTGCCTTTCATGGTAGTTATGGTGATCGTATCGCCAGCAATAATTCCACTTCCAGTTAATGCAGCCAGCTTGTCGGTTTCAATAGCCAGCTTTTCCCTTGTTCCGGTGTTATATATTGTGATATTCGTCGCTTCACCAATCGCATGAATGGTAATAGTTAATCCGATTTCTGAGTCGCCATAATACGTGATAACGTTCTCTGTCTGATTCATGATACGGCCAAACTCAAGTAAGGGTTCATCCAACGAATTATTCTCAAACGGAAATTCGAATACTGCTTGTATTCCATAAAATACGGTTTCATTTGTACCATTTTTACCGGCTGAATAGAAAAACGGATCTGGGCATACGATAGAAATTGTACTTCCTTCTTTAGAATCGAAGATGTTTGGTTCGTTCGTTTCTACATACCCGGTTGTTGATACTAATCGATTATCGGTTTCTATAAGAAGAGTAACGCCTTTTTTCATTGGGAAATATTTATAGGTCTTCTGACGAATATCTTCTATAGTTTCAGTGTCGGTGTTCATAAATAACAACTTAAACACTATGTTTCTTTTACTTAACCTGGCAGAATTGAATAATGCCCCGTCATTCGTTGATACTTCTGTGGTATTGATACTTGCGTTGGATGGTCCTAATCCATTGATGGACTTGACGATGAAGCCAGATTTCTCTGGCCGCATCAATTCAAGTTTTACACTATCGCCTAAATAATTTGTCACTGTGACTGACTTAATCATGTTAATACCTCTTTCATTGCCGAAAACTGATTCTTCGTCTGACGATAAATATCGACACGAGAAAGTGCTTTAGGCGAATAGTTGTTTTGTGTAAATGTGTACGTGTTACCGTTGGAGTCTTTGATTCCATTTTGATTTTCCCGCCCGTTTCGGTGGGAGTATTCTGTGATTTCCGCTCCTGCTTTAACCGCCTGAGTTCGACTTAACAGCGCATTTAGCCGAACTGCCTTGTTTTCTACATCTGACAAATCCAATACTGGACGGATCTTCGGCTCTGTATCGATGCCGGAATCAATCAAGTCAGATATTCTCATAACAGCAGACGATAAACCATTTTTAGCCATATAAGCCACATTTCGTCCAGCATTATAAGACGCATCTTCATAATCGGAAATAGCATTCACGAAAGCAACTCCGAAATAATCTCCGATTTTATAACCCACTTTTGAAGGTGAATGCTCATCCAGTTCTCTTTTTGCTGCATCTGCTGCGGCCGCAGCCATTTCAGCAGATTTTTGCGCTGCTGATTCGATGTTGTCTGCAATTCCGTTAATGAATCCCTGTACCAGATAGGCACCGGCATTATAAAATTCCTGGTATTTTTCTTTTATCGATGTCAATGCACCACTGATTGATAACGTAAATATTGATTTTATCACGAGATCTTTTGACTTTATTCCGTTTATCAGATTTGTCATTATTGTGGAGCCAGTTGTATAAAACTCTGTGTATTTGTTTCTGATAACTTCCAAGATGCCTGTAACCAGTGTCGTCATGTTCAAAGTGCACACATATTGGTTCGCAATTATCCCGTTTGAGATATAACCGATCATTGTACTCGTTGCGTTGTAAGCTTTTTCGGAACAATTCGTAAAAGCTGACATAAACCCGTCTATTCCTACTTGTCCGAGTTTCATGAGTGCCGTACCAAAACCGTTCATTCCGCTTATATCTAAAGCGACCATACCCTTTGCCATATCAACCAAGCGGTTCACCTGAGTGATGACTCCGGATAATGTTCCAGTATCAACGCCGCTGATACTGCTATAAAATGCTCCCAAATATAAGCCAAACGACGACATATCACTGCCGAACTCAGACAATGTCATATCACCTGAAAACCAGCCACCTTCCTTAGGTAAACTCTTCTGAAGCTCGACAATAGATGACGCGGCATTTGTGGTAGCTGTAACGATCCCCGCATCTACGTCTGCCATATATGCGGAATAGTCCTTAAAATTCTTTCCAAACGATACTAAACTCTGACCGAATGCTCCGATGTCGTTACCACCGGTAAACCAACTAACAAGCCCTCCTGTATTTGGAAGCGTATTCGCTAACTCTACAATTGCCTTTCCTGCTGTAGCAGAATTGACCACCGCTTCAACATCCATTCCAGATATAGCATCTGCATAATCTTTCATAGCTTTACCGAATGTTGCTAATTTTGCTCCGAATGTATCAATATCGTTTCCACCAGTAAAGAACGATACAACTCCACCGGTGTTTGGAATCGTATTTGCCAATTCTATGAGAGCTTTTCCTGCTGTAGCAGAATTGACAATTACATCTGCTTTCAATCCGCGAACGGCATCGCCGAAATCTTTCATTGCCTTACCAAATGGGGCTAACTGATCACCGAATGCACCCATATCATTTTCACCAGCGAAGAATCCAACCACTCCACCCGAATTAGGTATTGTGGTTGCCATTTCCGCCATAGCTTTTCCGGCAGTAGCCGCTTCAGTAACAGCATTTGCATCCAAACCTTTGATGGAATCTCCGAATTTTTTCATGGAGTCGCCGAATGACACTAACTGTTTACCGAATGCTTTCATATCATTCTCGCCAGCGAAGAATCCAACAACACCTCCTGAGTTCGGAATCGTAGCAGCCATTTCAGCTAATGCTTTACCAGCCGTCGCTGCATTTGCCACGATTTCTCCGTCCATGTTTCCAATAGCCAGCGAGAAATCCCGCATAGCCTCGCCAAACGGTACAAGTTCCTCTCCGAACTTAGATAAAGATGATCCTCCTGTAAGCCAAGAAGTCAATCCCTGTAAAATATCAGCCGCCGTCAGAATAAGCACTGTCTCAGCTAACGCCTTTACTCCATCCATCATAGATGGCTGAATCTGGCTTGCTCCCTGTAAGAACGGCTGAACATTATTCATAAAAGCAGATAAATCAGCTCCAATCTGTGGGAACTGACTTGACACGCCGCTCATAAATCCACCGACAATTCCGCCAACGAACTGACCGATTGCTGTTCCGATTCCCTGTAAAAGTTTTCCGCCTTCTCCGATAAGCCAAGAAAGTCCTGGAAGTTTTGACAAGAGTCCGACAGCTGCAAGCACTAATGCCATCTCAGCAACAACTGCTCCCATTCCAAGAATTCCAACCATTGCTCCAGGAACAAGTGCCGCGGTTGCACTAAGAGCGAGCATAATAGCCGATAACAGACCGATTCCGGCAATTCCTTTCAATAAAGCCCCAGTATCAATTCCACTTAATGCATCGACAACACCGGTAAAGAACGCCATAAGAACATCAATCCCAGCTTTAATCAGTGATGGCAGATTACTAGCAATACCCTCTAAAATTCCAATAAGGAACTTGAAGGCTAAATCTACGATTTGAGGCGTGTAAGTAGCAAGTGCTGCTAATACACCGACTACTAACTGTAAAGCTCCGTCTGCCAACTGAGGTACACAGGATACAAAGACATCGATCAGAGTTAAAATGACTGCTTTTACAGCTTCACCGATAGCTGGTGCTCCAGCGGCGATAACTTTGCAGATCGCAATAAGCCCTTCTCCAACTTTTGTAAGAACAGCTGGAATTAAGCCAGCGATACCAGTAACAATAACCGTCAGTGCTGCTACGATTGCTGTTGCTCCGGCGGCACCGGCGGTTGCCAGCGCTGTGAATCCGATAGCGAGCGCCGAAAGTCCTGTACCGGCTGCAAGTAAACCTGCTCCGATCGTAAGAACCCCAACACCAATCAATGCAAACGCTCCTGATAATGCAAGAATAGTCGGCACCAATGGTGTAAGAACCGCACCTGCTACACCGATAATCGTGAATGCTCCAGCAATAGAAATAAGTCCTTTTGCAATCGCTTCCCACGATAATGCTCCTAATATACTGAGTACCGGCGCAAGAACAGCTAAGGCTGTGGACGCAACCAACAATGCTGCCGATCCACCAATCGTACCCTTCATGAAATTGAGACTGATAGCCAACTCAGCTAAAGCTCCGCCCATGACAGTAAGACCTCTACCGATCTCTTCCCACTGCATACCTCCGAATTTACTCATACAGTTTGCAATAATTTCAAGTGCTCCACTAACGATGACAAGCCCCGTTCCAATACTGATCATATTCTTCGGCATCAGCTTAACCGCAATAGCCACTTCTGCAAGTGCGCCGCCCATAGCTGTTAAACCTCTGCCAATTCCATCCCACTGTAACTGACCGAAATCTTTTACAGCAGAAGCAAAGATTTTCATTGCAGCACCGATAGCAATTAGCGCTACACCAGTAGACATCACGTGTTTCGCATTTCCAGCCAAATTCGTAAAGACAGCAAGTTCGGTAAGTAATCCGCCGATTCCAGCCAATCCTTTTCCAATCTCACCCCACTCCATCTGACCAAAGTCTTTGCAAGCAGATGCCAGAACTTTCATTGCTGCTGTCAGAATAACGATTCCAGTTGCAGTGCTGATCATTTTCCCGTTGAATTTTGCAACTCTAAGGAACACAGCAATCTCGGCAAATAAGACTCCTACTCCTGTCAAGCCACGTCCGAGTTCATCCCACTGTAATTTCGATAAATCCTTACATGCCGAAGCCAGAATTTTGATAGCTGCTCCAAATATAATTAAGCTGGTAGCACCTTTCATAACCTGCTTCCGACCGCTTGCCATGGCTTTAGATGATGCAATAACGATAGTCGTAAGACCAGCGATACCAACCAAGCCTCTCGCAAGTTCGCCCCAATCAAGGTCTGAAACTTTCTTCAAAGCTCCCGCCAGAATAGATACCGCAACCGACATAGCAATCATTACTGTACATGCTTTAAATACTTTTCCAGTATCACTGCTGATTTTATTAAAAATCGCCATCGCTCCGAGCAGATTAGCAAAGAGCACTGTAATAGCCCCAAGAGAAGCTGACAGTTTATCACTATCAATCAGAGAAATTGCAACGATAGATCCAGCAAGCAAAGCGATTGCTGCTCCGATTTTAAGTAACGTTCCAGCTTTAAGATTTGTCTGATATGCCTCAAAGCATCCTCTGACACCATCAAGAATTCCAGTTACACCTTCGAGAATATCATTCAACCCCTCAAGAGGTTCCGTTACACTTTTTAAGAATTTAGAAACAGATAAGGCAATTCCACCAACAGCGATGCTGTTAAGGACATCAAGAACTCCACTGAAATCAGCATCTCCGAGTTTCTCGACGAGTGTTCCCATCATAGTCCCGACTGCATCGGCAATACCGCCAGCAATTACTTTCACGGCGGTCCACAATGCTTCCATAACTTTGAGAAATTTACATTTTTCAAGTGCTTCTCCCATCATCTCGAAAGCAACGATGACTCCGCTCTTCATTTTTCCAGCATCATCACCAATCTGAGCCATGCGATCATGTACTCGTTCAAGGAATGAGTGGAATAATTCAAATCCAGGAAAATCAAACTTCTCCCCGGCAGTTTTTCCAAATTCTTTTACTTTTTCTCCGGCAGTTTTAACAAACGTAATAGCTGTCTTTACGATATCAACAACCGTCGAAACTGCTTTGCCAAAGACATCTGTCTTCTTTACCGTTTCATCAAGCTTAACAAGATACTCACCGAAACTTCCAGTAAGTGATAACACTCCATTTCCAGCCGGTAAGAAAAGACCAATCAATTCGCCGACACCACCGGCAACAGCTTTGAAAGCTTGTCCGACGATATCAAGCACTGCAAATACGCCTTTAAACGTATTCTTCAGATTCTTTGAACTTTCTTCCCCCATTTTGAATTTTGCTGTCAGATCACGGATACGCTCTGTGATTTCAGCTAACTGTTTTCCAGTCATTGGCGGAAAGATTTCGTTGAATGCCTCCCGAACCGGCTTGGCGACGCTAACCAGTCCCTCGAAAACATTCTTTACTGCTTCGATCATCATGGTACGACCGCCAAGGTCTTTCCAATCCTGAAGCATTTTATTTCTCGCATCAGCAGAAGCATTGATTACGGCACTGAACGTATCGCTCACCTCAGTAAGTAATTCTTTTGCCTCTTCAAAGTCACCGACGATAATTTCCCAGCTTTGTGTCCATCCTGACTGGGCAGCCTCTTTCAACGTGTCGAACAGCTGAGTAAAAGTCTTTACTTTTGTAGCCGCATCATTAGCGGTTTGACCCATCTTGATGATCGACTGAATCTGCTCATCTGTATAACCCATCGTTCGGAGCTGCTCTTCATTTAAGTCCCCCGTAAACTTTGACAAAGTTTCGGTAAGAATGTCAGAAGTCAGCCATCCTTTGCTTAATGTCTCTCTGAATGATCCTTCATCTTTGATCATTTCATCAATGGCTATACCATGAACTTTCGCAGTTTCCTTTAATGCATCCTGAAATACCTGACCGCCCATACCGGCGTTTACGACAGAGTTCCAGTCCTGTAGTTTTACGGTTCCGGCCGCTAATGCCTGAGATAACTGGTACATTGCGGTACTTGCCTGCTGGGAGGTTGAACCAGATACAGCTGCAAGGTTTGCAATACCCTTAATTGCGGATACTGAGGTATCTAGATCCACGCCTGCTGCCGTAAAAGTACCAATATTACGGGTCATTTCCGTAAAATTGTAGATGGTCATATCTGCGTAATGGTTTAATTCATCTAATGCATTATTTACCTGATCAAGAGTCGTCCCCTTAGAAGAAGTATTCGCTAAAATTGTCTGCACAGCATTGATCTGGGTTTCGTATTCCTGAAAACCGGTCTTAATCGGATCAATTGTAAGTGCTGATACGATATTCCTTCCGGCATTTACCGCGGAATTCGTGATATTAGCTAATGCAGTGACCGCCATAACCTCTAACGTTGAGAACTTTACTTTTACAGTTTCTACTGCGTTTGTAAGTGGATTCATGTCACATTTCTGAGCAGCTGTATTTACATTCTCCAGCCCTTTTGCGGCACCTTCCAGATTGAGGCTTCGCTTCAACTTGTCAAGCGTCGACAAACTTGTCTGAACATTTGCTTCAAACTGTTTGTTATCGAACCGCATTTCGACGACTCTTTCGTCAACCGTCGTACTCATAGTTTAGTGACCTCCCTCCACGCTTCATTTGCAATTTTGTCAAAAATAGGCTGGATCGCAGGATTGATGTAATCTCTCCCTTGTACCCAGCCTCCGTTACGAGTTGCGTGTCCGTACTGCAAAATAACTGCAATCGGAACTCCATTTTGAATATTTGTGTTATGAAAACTAATTGATATGGAACCTTTCTTCTGCTCAATCTCATATCGCCAAGAATTTGCCGTCAGCCCCGTATCAACCGGTGTTGCAGACGCAAGAGCAGCTACTCCTTCCCGACCGTATTTGTCGAGGTCTCCAACACGTACTACTTCTTTTGCCCTCTCCAAAAAACGGGTCAACTTAGAGAAGTCGCCCTTTTGTCTGAACGTGATCATAAGCTCTCCTTAGTTGATTCTCTCTGCGTAATCCAGTGAAATCCAACCTGCTCCCGACTTTAAGCGCCCCCAACCATCAGATACTTCGACAATTGTAAACACCCCTTTTCCAGTCTGTCCAAGGACTTCACCGGACGTTGATGGCTCCGAACGATAATTAAGGTTGTCAATAATGACTTTTACGCTAAACGGCACGTCAGGAAAATCAGTTACAGTGTCATTATCGTCGGTTGATGAATCTGTACCAGCTAAAATATCAGTAACTCGACTTGCCAAGTCACCTAATCGTTCGTAAAGCCAATCACCAGGACAGCTTTTATTCGCAAACCATCGGTGAACTGTAATAATCATCTCATCGTCTTTCGGCTGATAAGCCAATGTCTTATTCTTATCCCCGAACCAAAGCAATTTACTCTTACTATTGCGCTGACAAATATCAACACATAACTTAATAAGAGAATCGTATACTGCATCATTCATTGCATATGGGTGTGTTTTATCCGATGCGCATTCGATCGTAACCGCACGCTGGTCATTAGCATTGCTTGAGGAACACCAGCTCCTGTTTTTCTCCTCCACACTCATAGAAACGCGTCCGTCGCTTCCGATTCCATAATTGCAGCTTGCTCCTCTTGTCGGACTTGTGAAACATCTACAAATATTCTCGGCTGACAGTTGTCCAACCACACAATGTGGTGTTATGCGGTCTATGGCACGAGTTCTTGCTCCGGAATGGTTTGGGCTTAAATTCGTGTACACCACTAATGGACTATTACTCATAGATGTTCCCTTCTTTTTGTCATATTTTGTTAATTGCCATTCCTCTATAACTCGTTCCAAATTGTGTACATAGTTAAGAGAGGTTGCATATCTGTCACTTTTTATAAGCTCCAGATATTTAGTTGGCGAATCCACGCCCTTAAGATTGGAGTAATTATCTGTGTTAATGAAATCGAAATATCCGATTACACCATTCTCCATGTTTTCAAATTTGCACCATTGCATCTGAAAGCTTTCATAAGAACCATCAGTGCTCTGCTCACTCCCGACTTTGTTATATATACCGATACAAGTTTTGCAGCGGTTCTTTCGATACTGCAAACCGAAGTAGTTATGTGCTTTTATTGCAAGCTCGGAAGTTCCATATGAGCTTTCTAAAACCGCCTGTGCAATAATCGGTGAGCAGACTTTAATGTTGTATAGCGGCGCATACTTAACAATAAAGGCTGCTATCTCTTCAATAAATTTTTCTTTATCCACGTTCCATCATCCTTTCGAGTGGAATCGTTTTCTGTTTGCAGCATTGACAGCTGCATGTCTGCCATATAGTTCGCGTTTACTCATCTTCTTTGGTTTCTGATTCTTAAAATTGCAAATGCGAATCAGCATCAGAAGACGGTTTAAATGCCATTTTTGACACTCAAACGGAATGTTCAGAGCAATCATCCAATAATAAATAAGCTCCGATGTAACACGTTCCCTGCTGCTTGGGGATGTATTATCATCCGGAACAGAAGAAGCAGTCATCGGAGCTTCTATATATCGATTGATTTCATCCAAATTTGCAACTGTCAGATAATCATATATCTTCGGATCAACATTCTGTGTGAGTGTCATGCATTTTATATAGTCAATGGTTTCTGCCATCGATTTCTCTTTTTTAGAGAGAAATTCTTTGTTCCATCTGCTTTCCCATTTTGAAATTGAGACGAGAGAATGCTCTAACTGCAAAGTCTGTTCTTTCGTATGAATGAATGTTCCCGTCTTTTCATCCCACAGCTCAGCAGCCGGAATCTTAATTCTAAGCAATCTTCATCACCTCGTACGTTTAATTAGTCGCAGGCATTAAAACCGGACCAGTAACTGTTGTTGCCGCAGCCTTTGATAAATCGGCAGGAATGATGCCATTTACAAACTTGGCCGCATAGTCGGCATCTGTTGCAAGCTCCATAAAAAGATCACTGTACGCCTCTGTGCTTGCGAATGCCTGTGATATTTCAGGGGACTTGTTGAAATATTTTCCGTCTGGGCTCTTTTCACCGTAAGCCTTCAGTAAGATATCTTTAAAGACCTTGATAATTGCCTGAGCATCCTTGGCATCAACCACCTTCTGAATCATCTCGGCAAGACCACCTGCCGTACCCATTTCCATTTCTGTTACTTCAGCTTTAGAAAGATTGAAGTAGAAATCCTCCGTACGCTGTACGCCATTATAATCTGTATAAGTTCTTGTAAGCTTTAACATGTTGTTTTCTCCTTTCAAACGAAAAAAAAGAGCAGCCAGCCGAACTGAATACTGCTCTGTAAACTATTTACTAATTTGCCGTGACGAATTAGCCTTCTGTGGTCATAATCTTAATGACTTCATCTGGAAGCGGAAGCCTCGGTTCAACGCCGTCATCTGCTTCGGCAGAAGAAGGATCTTTACCATACAGGATCTCTTCAAGCGCAGCCAGTTTCTTAGCATCGACTTTGGTGGAATCGAAAGTAAGAATGGAAGTAGGCTTCAGCTTCTTTCCATCGATTAAGGTTGCGATCTCGACCGGTGTAGTGCTGAACTCCCAGGATAAGGTAATAGCTTCCGGACTGTCATTCACAGTGGAATAACCTTTTTCGGAAGGAGAAGCTAAGCAACCATAAACGAGATGAAGCTTATAGCCGTAATCGTTGGAATCAACATCGTTACCGAGAAGTGTCTTGTAAGATAAGCCGAACATCTTACGGTTCTGCTGTCCCGCAAACACTCCGGGGGCGATTTCTTTGGAACCATCGCACTCTGCGAACTCATCCGGTGCCATATAAGCTTCGATTGTGCCGCCAAATTCCTCTGCGGACATAAGGTTCAGATACTTGCTGTTGTCTGCATAAATTGCAGTAGGTTCTGCTCCAGACGGACTCTCTGTTACGGTACTAAGACCGTTCCATGCGGTACCAGAGGTATATACTCCGCCGGTCTGAATCGGGTAAAGGACACCCTGGCTGACACCGGTCTCATACAGGCGTTCACCAGTCTTGTCCCAAACAAGTTTCTTTTTCATAGAATTTGTCCTCCTTAAAAGAATATTTCAAAGACATCATGATTTAAGTTGTCTTTCGTATAATGTCGATTAAATCGACTTGTTGGCATAGATGCTACCTTGCCAACGATAGAACTATCCGGATCGCTGTCGATAACTGTTACTGAATACTTTCTCGCAGACAAATAAACCCCGTTATTCGCAAACGTATTCTCGATATCGTCAAAAGCGTAAACAATGGCGGGGTATTTCATTTTTACCGATGATGGTGGTTGAAAATAAGCACGACACTCCGATCCTTGGTTCGGACACGAGAGAATGTCGCATAAAAGATTATGCAGTTTCAGTCGTCTGCTCATTATAAACACCTCCAACGGTCAATATCAAACGGGGATACTGAACTTCAACATTTGAAATTTTCCATTTAGCCCCCATATACTCAATAAATCTCATCGAATGAAAATTCGCATAAGCAAACGGATCGGCTACGATGCTAAACTCATTCGACACATTGAGGTTGTCGTTAAGGTTGTCCGAACTCTGATACTGTCGAGTATTCCGAATAACATCTCCGTAGTAATTACGAACAGTAATCTTCTCCCCCCAGACACCAGGTCGGATCTCCTCTGTTACGGCATAGCCGATTGATCCGTAGAATTTACTCATTTTGAATTTTCTCCTCTAAGACTTAGGCTGTGTGATCCTCGGAAGCCGTAACGATCTCCTCGATAACGATAGCAGATTTAATTCTGGTAAGCTGACCAGACTTACGAGTCTCCAGTAAGGACTGAAACTGGTTAAACTTAATATCGAAATCAGTGAAATGAGTTACATCGCCACCTTTGGATGCGCCATATCCATAATCAGCCATATTTACGCAAATGGCGTGAAGCTTATGCTTTTTACCAGTAGAGTCGGTACGAATCTTGTCCTCAAACTGAGTAACTTCATAGATCTTATCAACGCCAAGTGCTGCTGCAAGCTCAGTGTCAGTCTCATAGATACGACGACCGTTACGATCTCTTGCAAGAATCATGGTATTATGCAGATCTGTTGTGATAAACAGATCGGGTTTACCAGTACCACGGAAATTCTTACGAGCCTTACGCAGTGCTGTGATCATGGCCTCTGCATAAATGAAGCTCTCTCCGAAATAATCTCCAGTGTTGTTGCCCTGAAGTTCTTTAGCCATTGCATCGAAATCGATATCCTTATGAATGGTGTACAGTTCATCATCGGTCCAGACAGGACGAATGTGCTCAGGGAAAATCTTCTCCGGATCGCTGTTCTCCCGGCTATCGCCGATCATAGTCGCAACAGCCAAAGTTTCCTTAAGAGAAATCTGATCAATTCTGTACTGGAACTGTACATAATCAAAGTCCTCGATATCTACCACATCATCACGGTGAAGCTCGGAAGTAACGTACACGGTCTGCGGATCGGTAGTACGTCTTACCAGTTCATAGTTTCCGGTAATCTTCTTCTCGTTGCCCTTCTTATATCCCTTTGCAGACAGGGAATCGATGTTCCGAATATCTACATGGGAAGTACGAACGCGACCATTCGGAATCTTCTGCGTCTTCACCATAATAGCGTCAACCCATCCCATATCGTTTGTGATAAGTTCAGGTGTACGCCCCGGATGTGCTTCAACATATTCAGGAAACAGCGTTGTAACGTCGCCTGTGCCAGACTGTACAAAGCCGCTGATTCCGTCATGCTGTAAGCTATGTTCATCCATGTAGATTTCCATAGCAGCTTTTAAAGATCCGACTCCGCTGGACTTAGCTAAGTCCAAAATTTCTTTCTGCGCTGCGTGAGACAGAAAATTCTTATCATCGCGTCTGTCGTTGTCAAAAACATTGTGTTTCATATTATCATCTCCTCCTTTAGATTCATCTTTTTTGGTTTCCTCGCCATCATTTTTTGCATCTTCGATGATCTGGCCTACTACAGCGCACACAGCGGTGTACTGCTTATCGGTAAGAGTTTTTAAAACATCCCCTACTGTTTCGCCATTTCCCCCATCTTCTGATTTCGGCGAATCTTCTTTTTTCTCCTCGTCATCTGAATGCTCCAGATATCCCATGATCATCTCATCATAGTTAAGGATAATGCCAGATTCGCCATCGCCATGTGCTACAACATCATCGATGAACGCGCCTGGATTAGCTCCGGCAAGAACAAGGCTCACTTCTCTGATAATTCCGTGAAGAACATCGGAGCCAGTCTGCATCAGCTGATTAGCGAAAATAGATAAAGACCGCACGTCGCCATGTTTTACAAGCTCACGAGCAGTCTTTCCAGATTCGTTGTTATTGAATTCACAATACGCATAAACTCCTTCATCTCTATTTTCGAGATGGGCTAATCCGAGAACGTTCGCCGGATCAGTATGGTTATGCATCCATACCAACGGGACTGTCTGCCCGTTCTGTGCTTTGAATGCGTCTTTTTTAATGACTCGTCCATCGGCACACTGAAGATCGTTTCTAGTGGCCCAGCCACCAAAGTCATACTTCATTTTGATTTTTACCTCCTGTATCTACTGTTTGTTTTGCTGGAATTACTGTCGTTTCTCTAGGATCGCTTAAATTGCTATTTCTTAATTCATCGGCCTTAGGATCATTAGATGGCTTCCATCCAATTACCTGTCTGATTTCATTTGATGTCGCAATTTCATTTCTGGTAAATTTATCAGAAATTTCAGCAAGATCAGCTACTGGCACAAGCTTAAATGGATCTCTGAAGAACATGATCGATTTGTTCTGAGAGCGTGCAGTCTTTGTTAGGAACTTCCGCTTCATTTCATCAACAATGGCTGATATGATTGGTTCAATGGTCCTGTTATAGTAATTCAGCATAGTTTTCTCATCCGCGGTTCCATCTAAGATGCTCTGAGTGATTCCTAACTGGCTGTAAAGCATGCTCGTTAAGTATTCAATCTGCTTCATTAGATTGTTTTCCAAAGAACGATTCAACTGCGTGATTTTCTCTGTCCCATCAGTATAGGCAATACCATACTTAGAACCGGACAACTGTCGCTCAATATCTTTACGTCGCTGCTCTGCCTGCTGACGTCTTGCCTCAGACTTAATTACGTATGGAAGCTGAATAATCAAATCCAACTTTCCAGAACTGCTCTGCTCGTCAACCGCATCCAACAAATTCAATTTTCGAATAAGCCTTTGCATTGTTGAGTTTGGCTCATTGATAACTGCATACAATGGATTTTCTACAATAGCGACTGTATCCTTCGGAACGATAATTTCCTGTTTTCGTCCGGTGTTTTCGTTATACACTTCAACACGTACATGACGAGGGTACCAATCACGAATACGACCGACTCGCATCGAAAGAATCTGATACCCCTTTGTATCGTCTGGATCATCTGGATCATCGTCGGTATCTACGGGAACGATTGCCACGCAGCCCTCGTCCATCATGGACATAACAATATCCTGAATAAACGCCCTTCCAGTCTGATCAAGATTGGCTTCCAATGATAGACATTCATTCAAACCGCTTTTAATAATATTTAAAAACCGTTCTTCATCATCCAACTGAACGTGCTGAATGTTGATGGCGGCTACGTCTAAAGCGATTCTATTGTATACTGATGTGACTATCGATCTTTCGTTTCCCCGAGTAAGCCGAAACCGATCCGGACGATATGAATAACCCGAACCAATATCTTGAAGCATCATGGTAGGAGCTCTATTACGAAAAGCATTCCAGGCATTTTTAAACCTGGAACTTAATGATAAATCCATTTTGAATTCTCACCTCCTAAAGATAGGCACACAAAAAAAGAGACTGCACTAAGGCAGTCTCTAAAGAACACTGTTTAACCTTTTGAAAGGATCTTTTTTGCTAACTTCGCTGTGATAACCGTGTCCGGATGCAATTTCGCGTATTTCCGAATCGGCTCGTATAACCCGTCAGCCATCATCTGGCTACAGATTTTTATTTCTGTATTTCCGGTAACGAATAACGCCAGTTTTCCGAAAGGAATTCTTTTAAGCATACGGTACGTCTTCTTTTTCATGCTTTATACCCCCTAATATTTATAGTAATTATTCAGGATTTGAGTGTCTGATAATTTGGAGTCTGAATGCTCTTTCCGATATTCCTGAATAATCTTTCTCTCGTCACGCTGTGTCTTCTGTTGTCCAGCGGCACGTACAAGTCCCATGGATGCCAAATACCCAGCGCCAGCAGGTGCGTATGTTTTTACTGTAAGATCCACCATAGCAATATTTTTACTACGCTTAATCTCTGTTTCGCCAAGTTCTTTCACTCGATTCGCGCTTACATTAGAACCCACATCAAAACCGATCATAGGTTTACTTGATCTAAAACCGCTGAGTTCTTTATCATTTACATCAAGTATAGCACCATATCCTTTAGACTTCAATTTTTCATAAAATCCCTTATTGACATCTGACGATGTCGGCAAATTATGATCAACTAATGAAAGATTTAAAGCCTTATAAACTTTATCATCTATCTTCCCTTTTTGGAGAGAGTCCAGCCCTTTAGTAATAGTGTCGTTCTGCTTTTTCAATCCGTACCGGTTCTGCGAATTCAATAAGTGTGTTTCTAAATTTTTGGCATAGCTCTTATCCTCTTTAACTAATTCAGAAAGAGCATTCACTGCTGATTTTTCAGAAGCAACCTTAATATTTTTATTCACTCCTATTTTAGTCTCATACACTTTTCCTCTAGCGGACAACGTATCACCATATAGACCCCTATACTTAGCATTATCCATACCTGTCATACTAAAGTAAAAAGCATCGTACACACCTCGATTGCTGTTATTTGAAATGTTTTGTAATTCTTTTCCAGCCTTAATAACCTTATCAACATTTTTATCGTAATGTTTGTAGGCAATGTAAGCCGTCGCGGCTGCTATCGTAAGACCGGCCACAGCGGTGACAGCCTTCTCGGTTCGATCTCGCTTATAAGCGGCAATGGCAGCTTCCTCTTGTGTCATTCCTTTCTTAACATAATCATCTTCCAGTTTCTGTCGGTGTTTACTTTTGGATGTTTCCGAGTTAAGCTTCTCTTTAATTTTTTCATTTTTCACTTGCCTATTTGCCCAACTCAATTTAGCATTGGCTTTTTGAAGTTCAGCGGCATCCTTTGCAGAATATGTTTTAGCATACCTTTTGGAAGCTTTCTGAACAGTATTCTTTGCTGCCTTCTGTTTTTGAACTGCACTCTCAACATCTGAACCGTACCGCTTCTTTCCTGCGGCAGTAAGAGTTCCATTATAATTCTCGTACCGTCGCACTCCCCATTTCATACCAAGAACACCGTGATGCGCTAAGTATTTATCCATTACTCTCCTCTCTTTTTATTCAAATGCTTCCCTATTTGCCTTGTAAGCGATATACGCATCCATCATTGCTGCAACGGCATCAATTTTTTGCTCATGCCGCTTTTTCAGCAATTTACGGTTCCCGTTAGTATCTTCCAGAGTAATACAGTTTCCCATAGCAAATGTCATCAAATTCTCATCAAACAGAAGCATTCGCTCTTCTGAAAGTTTCTTCAATTCGCCAAGTGGGACGGATTCTGTCTTTGCACCCTGGATAACTTTTTCTATTCCGAATGGTCCATTTTCACTTGTCCAACGTTCAACAAATTCCTTTGCATAGTATGGGTCGTAACCAAAGCATCGTACATCATAACCGCATTCAATAATGTGGTTATCCAAATCCTCATACACTTCCATCATGTCAAGAACCGTCCCTTCCAACACAATAAGGCTTCCTTCTTTCATAAACTGATCGTATTTAATTCTCATTGCTGCCGGGAGTTTCATAAGAGTCGATGAGGAAATGTAGTTTCTGGTTTTGACGCCGAATGATCCGTTCGACAATGGGAATAAAAATGTGAATGCACAGAAATCGTCCCCTTGTGATAGATCGGCTCCCAAAGAACATGGCATTTGCCAATAATCTCGATGACGATGTGGAAGAGTTTCTTCATATGTAAAATAATATGTGTATCCCTCCATAGGAAGTCCGAAGCGCTTAGCCAAAATATCGTTTCGAGCTGCCGGAGCCTTTTCTGCTCTCTCAACGTCCAGCTGATAGGTTTCATAAGAAACAGTCTTTCCAAGGTTCGGATTGGCTTTCAACCATTTATCTGGATCAGCAACCTCGTCAATAGAATCCAGCTTATACCACCAGATTGATACGTGCGGATTGACATAATCCCCTTTCAGAATGTCCATCAATTCCATTTTGATTGTATCACCGGCACCGTTACGGACAGTACCCTCCGAACTGATCGCAACGATAAGGTAGTCGTTGACTTTCGATGCGCCCTGTTCGATTGCTCCGATTACATCTTCTCGAATGTCGCCAGAAAGCCACTCGTCAACTGTAGCCACTTTCAGCTGAAGCCCCTGAAGTTTATCGATTCTCATTGGACGAATTTCAAGAAGCGATCCAGTGAGAAAGTTTTCAATCCCTTTCTTAGTGGATGCCAATTTCATTCGATTTGCCTTTGATCCGGTCGTATTTTGCAATGATCCTTCAGTGAGGAACTTATAGAAAGGTCCCCTTGATCTGGTAATAGCGGTTCGAATAGGTGACAACACCTCTTCCGCCTGCTTCATTGTCGGAGCTGTAGTTATCTGATGTGTCGTTGTGACGTCAACATTCAAGAAGAAATTCTGCAAGCATGAGCCATACATCGACTTTGCAGAACCTCTGGCTGTTATGACATATTGCTTATTAACCAATCTTTTTCGGATAGACTTGGTAACGTAATGTCCGCCATGGCCATCCTCATAAGGTTCATATACACTTCGCTCAACAAAATAGTACCAACCGAAAATCTGTTCAGCCCAAACTTTGAATGTATCAAGCAGTTTCAAATCAGAACCGTCAGTTAAAGTAAGCTCATTCTCGCAATAGCTGATAAAACCCTCTACTGCTTGATCGTCGTAATAAATTCCCGGATTCGCAATGAGATCATCGATTCGGTTCATCTCCATCTCGATTTCTCGGCATACCGGAATTTCGCCACGAATTACGGCATCACGAAACATGCCGTAGTATTTCGGGACGGCAGTGTTCGATAACGCCATTATTTTCTTCTCCTACTTCTTCTTATTCGGGTTTGCAGCAATGTACTGTGCGGCCTCTTTAAGATTGAATTCTTTTGTCATTGCAGTCTTGACCGCATAGGTCATTGCTCCAGCCGCAGCCATAGTCAACGCTTTCTTTCCGGATGCAGAAAGAATTTCTGACACATACTTTCTGCCAGGTGCGATGTCGTCTTCTGTAAGATTTTTAAACTCGCGTTCTAATTTAAGTCTCTCGATCTTTTTCTTCAAATCGGCATCAGACATTGTTCGCCGATTCTTAACAGCAATTTTACGTGCTGATACCTCATGCTTATCATCTGAAGATTTGGAAGAATGTCCCCTAGATCTTGCAAGCTGTGCTTCTGATCTTCGAACTCCCCATTTCATCCCAAGAATTCCATGGTGTGCTAAATAGGTGTTATTCATTTTGAATCTCCCTCCTTTGCGATGTAACTGGTAACACCTCCGCTGGCATTGGATGTCTGATAATACGGAACTTCATGAATCACAAGGTCTTCACTAAGCACCTTTCCAGATGTATCCAAAGTTTGAGTCTTATGCGCCTTTGGTGTAACTTCGTACGATCCAGAATAATGCTCAGGCTCATCCGGATTGGTGTCATCGTTTTCCGCAGCAACATTTAGACGCCATTCGTACTCACTGATTTGTGTTTTATAACACTCCAGCACGGCCGAACTAAGCGGCGGATCGAAAAGAAGTTTGACCTTCAAATGCATATAAGATTTGACAAGCATGTATTTGGATTCATCAGAAATGAAATCTTTCCACGTTGCACTCTTATCTTCGATCATGAAACCTTGGGATGGACCGACACCAAGCTGTGTAAGAATTGAGAACACAGAATTGATGTGCATGATCAAATCTGCATCGAAATGTTCATACTCCTCTGCGATTCCGAGTAATTTCTTGATTGATGTTAGTACACTATCTGTAATATTCATGATCGCACCTCCATCTAACAGAGTTTTATAAACTCGCTCATACAATACCCGATGATTTCTAATGATCTGGATGCCTGCGTCGGGTCTTTGCGAATGTTTAAATTCATACAATTTACCACAACACCCATAAGTGGCTTCTTGTTTCCTTCCATAATTTTCCTCCTAATGCCTCCATGGGCATGTATCATTTTTTCGTCTTTCATTTGGAACTGTTAAAAGTAGTTTCTCGTCTCCATAATGTATAGCATTGTGGGTCGATAAAGTTGTTGCAATTAGATACTCTGGATTCAGAACCAAATCAGTCCGCAACAGTATGTCCTGCTGCCTTATTGGGTTCATATGATGAATAAGAATCTTTCCACGAATCTCATAATCATCCAATCCAAGATCACATCCATTATCACGAATAATAATTTTTCTCCGAATGTCCTTCCATTCTTGAGAATTGTAAAATATCTGATTAAGGTATCTATCAAATCCGAATGTCTCTTCGCCAACTACTCCATCCAAACGAAGATACTCGTATCGTTCCTTAAAGGTTGGAATCCGCAAGAGTTCTGAATAGCATCTAAGCATCATCCACCTCATCTCCATGACCGCTATAACCACGAAATGCTTTTAATGCATCAGCATACAGCTTCTCAGAATTTTCAATAGATTTTAGATTATGGGTCTTCGCCTCTATCAGTTCCTTCTGTTTTTCCAAAATCTCTTTTTCGATTCTTTCTTTCGTCGAACCGAGCTTCAAATAGTGAGTAATCACCTGCGACGAAGCTGTTCCCTCTCGTAACTGCTTTTCAGCCAAGTCAACCGCCAATGAAACAAGCTGATTCTCTCTCGCTTCTGGCGTTAATGCTGGACGCATCATCCTAGAAGACTCGGATTGCTTTGCTTTCCTCAAAGTTGATGCCTCCTTCCATTTAGTTGTTCGTTACTTCTGTGATTGTTCTCACATACTTTTCCAGTATTTAAAAGGACCTACAAATCATGACAATACTACTCAACGAAAGGAGAACTAACTTTGAGCCGATCCCACAGAAACCGTTGTCAAATATCATGAGTTATAGACCCTTGTAAACACTGGAACAGCTGAAAAGGCTCCCTAAAAATGCCCTCCGGGGAAATTTTAAAGACCGCCGCGATATGGGTGGGGGTATGTTTTTTAGACACCCCCCTATACCCCTTTTAGTTAGATACTGGCGGTTTCGGCTTTTGATATGCCGATGAAATCACTTTTAGGAAGCTTTTTCTTTATGTTCATTTGGTTCTGATTTACTTGTAACCTTTCGATAGATGTTCTGGAAATCATAACGAATTATCTCGTCAATAGCTCGTTCTACTTCCTTGTTGTTCTCTTCATCTGATAACTGATCCGATGTTCGAGCGATTCGACCAAGATAAGCAGTCGTGTGATAACCCTTTTCCTCATCAAACATGAACCACTGAGTGAACTGTTCAAATGGATCATAAGGATTATCAAAAGTTGTAAGTGCAAACCTCATCTTACTTAGCTCACTCCTTTCCATTCAAATACTTAGAAACTGTCGAAGAAGAAACCCCAAGAGCTTCCGCAATCTCTGAAGTGCTATAGCCGGACGCGCTAAGTGCAGCGATACGATTCTGTTTAGCTGTGCTCAGAGCTGTGCTTGCACGAGGAGTTGCTCTCTGACGAATAGTATCAGCATTCGTGTTGTTCAGAATTTGTGTAAGCTTATTCTCAGAAATTGCTCCGGCCTGGATGGCTTCCCATTCTTTATCAGTAATTTCAATGTTAGATCGCTTGGCTCCAACTGAACTTCTTGCCTGTGCCAGAGCCTGTTGACTAGCCTTCTTAACTTCTGCTTTCGTCATATCCGGATTGTCTTTTCTTTTAGCCGCAACTGTAGCATTCGCCATTGTCTGAGCCTGTCGCTCTCTAGGAGCATTCGCCAAAGCTAAGTCCAGCTTAGCATTTAAAGACTTTACTTCTTCAGAATAAGTCGCCTTAGCAGAAGCAGAGTAAGCGATTTTACCGGTACTCATCATCTCTCTACGAGCCTGGTTAGCTAAAGACTTCATAGAATTTGCATAGTCGGCATAAGCTTCTTCCTGGGGGGTACCTGAAGAAAGAGTACGAGCATCTTTTGTTTCAGCCATTTTCGTACTCTTCTGAGTTCTCACCTGGATTTTCCCATTCTTATCGACATACTCTTCCTTAACAGACTTGTATGACAGAGAGCCATCCTCATTGATAGTTGGAGAACCTTTTCTCTTAAGAACCTGTGTCTCGGATTTTGCTCTTGAAATGAGGGTAGATGCGCCTTCATGGTAACGACCTTCTGAATCCACATTTCCCTGATACTTCTTCTTAAGAGAAGCAATACCGTTATCGATTTCACTCTGCTTATAATCCAGTTTGTGTTTCTCGGCATCGATTACAACCATACTGTGGCGAACTGCTCTCGCTAATTCATCCTGTGTGGCTCCCTTTAAAGTCATATCAGTAATCAGATTCGATACTTTACCCATTTCTGTCTGGGTATTCCTCATAATCTTGTACTCTTTGCCATTACGATAGTAATGATCCACACCATCGGCATCTTTTTTAACAGTTCCGCCATAAGCATCTTTGGTATCGAAACCTTCCAAACCTTTCAATGGAGAAGTGGAAGTAATCTTTACCTTACTCTTCGTGGAGTTACAAGGAATTACCATTACGGTATCACCATCGAAATCCGCTCCAGATAAACGGTCTGCATTCTTCTTATTGATACCGATTGCATCCGCCGGTGTATTTCCGAGAACGCTCTTTCCTTCATCCAGTTTATTGTTGACTTTCAGAATAGGAATCTCAAAAGTTCCACCATGCGGGTATCGAATCAAAGCGACAGTTTCTCCATCTTTGTAGTTCGGAGCATACACCTCATTATCTTTGATTGTCGTTAATGGGAGAATTACCTGGTACTTCTGCCGAGGTAACGCCGCTGCCTGTAAATGTACGGCGGCTGCATCACAATCATCAGCAAATGATTTCAGCAGAGCTTTCTTCACTGTAGGATTTGTCAGTGAACAGATTTCGTCATATTCAGCCTGCTTATCGGCTTTTGCTAAACCTAACTGTTTTTTAATAAGTGTCAAACTCTGCTTGGAAAGGAACTGTGACGGAAGTGTCTTACTCCATTCGCCCCAATCACCTTCTTCCGCTCTCTTATTGATCAGAGAAAGGGACTGTTTCTTTCCGGTTACGGGATCTGTATACTTACCTTTTGGATCATCATAGTAACTCTGACCACCATGCTCCTTAATTAGGGAACCAAACGGATTATCCGGATCATCCTTAATCTTCTTAAGAACATCTTTGGTCGGGGTTCCAGATTTTTTATTAGTGTTGAAAATTACATCAACACCATCCGGCATATTATCAGAGTAAACAGCCATACCCTTAAGATAGTGGGTTCCGTCTACCATAATACGAACCTGCGCATAGTGGGAGTCACCTAAAGACAGGTCATTCACACCTCTACGAAGTTCAATTACACCATCCTTATCGACACCGCCCTGATCGGCATAACGGATCTGCAAACGCTTTGAATCCATGCTGACCGGATATTCGAAAGATTTTCTGAAGGATTCACCATTGTCATAGGAGATATAATCTCTTACAGAATGGACATTCTTAAAATCATAAATGTCTTTATGCTCGGTACCAGGTGGACAAATGACCTTGATATTTGTCTGCTTTCCAGGATTGGTAACCTGCGGAACGCCACCTCCATAAATCGGGTAACCTTCCAGTTCCAACATGTAAAGAGCTTGGTTAAGTTTTTCTTTTGACACGCCAAGTTCTCTTTCAACGCCGGTTCCGACATCGATCATTCCTTTTTCTTCAATGAGCTTTCTCAGAACATCAGCAGTGGCTTTAGCCTGGTTCATTCTGTTTTCAGAAGTCTCGTTCAGTAAAGAGCGGACAGATGAGTCATTAGCAAACCCCATCTTATCGGCAATTTCATTTAAACTGTAACCCTTCTCCCGAAGACCTTTTGCGGTTGCCACCTGGAGCGCACGACGCTCATCTTTAGCAAGGCTCATCTGAGTACGAAGCTGTGTAGTGGTCAAACCCATATTCTTAGCGATGTCGGTTTCGCTCATTCCAGCTTTTTTCAATTCCTGGACACGGCTAAGGAAATCCCCACTATGCTGATATGGATTTTCTCCAGAACCATAAGGGTAACGCCCAGAACGCCGTGGCATACCATAATGCATTAAAATATCTTCCACAATGGAATTCATAGCTTACCCCTCCTGTTCTCTGATTTTCTTAATCACCTTATCAAAAGTAATGATTCTGTCCATGATTGGAACAATGTCTTCAGCCGTTGGGTTATGATACAGAATTTCATTGTTCTGATAGATTCTCAATTCCATTTCAATATCTCCAGGCTTCACTTTATATTCCAAACAAAAAAGAGCGGCATATATTTCAAGCTGCTCCATGTGTGCCGGAATCTTTCCGGTCTTCAAATCGTGAATTCTTAAGAAGTTATTCCGAAATAAAATTGCATCGGCTGTGCCAAAACAATTATCGGAATAGTAAAGGATCTGCTCCGGTGTCATCTTAAATCCGATGGCATCGTTCACATACATGTTCAATGTCTGCTTCGACTTTGGTAATTTCTGATTGAGCGTAATGCACTGCGCTGCAAATGCATGTAATACAGTTCCTTTTTGTGTGGCGAGGAAATTTCGATATGCTTCCGCCACTTTATCCTCACCATAATTTATCCAGTGATATTTACTGGCACCAAGAAAGGCGTGCTGTCCTTCAAGGTTCGAATGATTGTTGAAGTTCATCCAGTACCTCCTCTTTATTCTCTGGACATATAAATCTTGAAAACGACATCAGATTCATACGGTCCACATAATATTTTTGATTCGGCTGCTTCTTTGCGCCAGCGCTTTTTTTACATTCTAAGGAAGCCCATTTGTCTTTGTGTAGAACCAGCAAATCTGGAATTCCCTGAATGTAGGTCGGGTCATTTTTCATCACGATACAACCAGGAAATCTTTCTTTCAGTTCCTTAATCAAATTTGCCTGGAACTTGTTTTCCAACATAAGTAGAGCCTCCCTTCAATTTTCTAAAAACTAAAAAGAGAATGTGACATTTAATAAAAATGCCTATTTATCCTCTCTCTCTTCATAAAAGGGAATGTATTTTTCGCGCGCAAAAAAAGAGCAATATAAAAGCAGAGACACTGGTTAAAGTATCTCTGCTCAAAACAACCGAATCATTTATTATCAAGATGCTTTTAAATACACATTCGCATCTTTATCAATATAGCATTTCATATCTTTGTCCATTGAATGTAATGCTGAAAGAAATTGTTTATGTATATCTGATTCTCTACCGCTTCCGAAAGAATCTATAACTTCATTAACCATGTCTCCCAACGCGATTTTATCTATTTTCTTCAATGGTCCGTTTTTAAAATCATGAATACTTGCGCTCAATTTACTAAATCCACTAAGCATTCGTTTTTCGCATTTAATCAAATATTCAACAACATTGTTTTCAATCCATTGAATGTGTGTATTCTCAAAATTCTGCGAATAATAAATCTCTAGTAAATTACTCATAACATGTAACTGCATGGAAAGTTCTAAGCAACTTTTAATTCTAAAAGCCTTATCAACGCATTCCTGTAAATCATTTGTTTCACTAACTGTATCGTTTAAATCAGACATGTAAAATTCGATGTCCTTCATTGCGACTTTCCTAGCAGCTTGAATGCTACTAATGGTCGCGGTTCTTTGCTCATTACATGCCATTATAGACGCGTAATTTTCATAAGCATATTTTGTAAAACTAACTTCTGCGATTAACTCAGCCTTCTTATCGCCATAAAGGAATTCAAGAATTTTATCAATACTTTTACTTAATTCTTTTAACTGATGACTAATCTCAGTCAAAAAATATTGACTGGTAATAATTGACATTACAGCAAATCCTTGCACTATCGCAATCTGTCCGGAACTGGTCTTTTCTAAAGAAGCATGAGCGATGATATTTCCCGTGTTATCTTGAATCGGTGTTCCGACTCCACCCTTAGCATAATTCATCAAATGGCCATCCACCCCATTTGGAAAATGAATAATATACGCATCACTTAGTTTCTCCGTTGCTAAGAGTGCTGGAAATTGTTGTAACAACCCGCTAACTTGCATTTTTTGTTCATCCGTAAGCATAAGTTTTTTATACTCTTGTTTTTGCGAAATATCAGTGATCTTTTCACAACCCACAACGTCAAAAGTTTTCATCATATTCCTCTCTTCTTTATAAGGATTTTTCGGACGCAATAAAAATATGACACTTTGAGTATATCATGGTTGACTTGAAAATGAAAGATAATCCTCTTCAAACAGCAAGCATTCGTGCTCGCTTCATAAGATCATCATATACCACTCGGCTGCCATCTTCCAAATATATGACAATACTCATGTAATTGTACGGACGATAATCTTGAGCTTCTTTTGACAACCGCGGATACACCGATTTAAAATTCTCGAAAATATCTTTCCATGTCACTTTGCGTTTCTCATTCGTGAATATCACCTCTTTCTTACTTCTGGCCAAAAACCCACTTTTATTCGCAAACTATTATATATATTTAAACTTTTTATCATAATAGTTTTGTATTAAAAGTGGGAAAGTGGGCAAAAAGCCCGCAAACCCGCATAAATACTGGGTTTCTTCTGGCCAAAGTGGGGTTTTAAAAGTGGGCAGAAACCGGGCATTTGACCACAAATCTGACCAAAATGACCGATTTTTACCCAAAATTTTTCAAAAATAACTGCCCTGGTCAAAAAAAAGTGGGCTTTGGTCAAATCCTAAAACCCAAAAGTGGGCTGAAAATTGACCTGCTACTACAAAGATTTTTAACCTAGATTAGCTAAAATCGATCAGAAATTACGTCTCTGATACGGCAAATTACGTCTCATGGCAGGCTTGTAACTGTACGTAGACATCTTAGAACGCTTAGGATTCGGCTGAGTTCTTACAGATTTATGCTTCAATTGCTCGATCTTTTCGCAAGTTTTCTCTTCCTGCATAGTTCGTTCGAAGTCCTCAAACGCCTTTAGCATTTTTCTAAGTGGTTCTGCAGCCTCGTTCAAAGTGTCAGTCAATGCTACCAACGCTTTCTGTAATTCTTCCATAGTCGTCATAAACGCTCCTTTACGTCATAAACACGGTTTAATGATACTTTGGTAATTTCGCCGTCCTTTTGAACCATTGCATAGTTACCGCTCCAAAAACCAGTTCCGATCTGCAATAATTCGTAAGTATCAGTATTTAATTTACATTTACCGCAATCGTCAACCACATTGAACATTTCTTGAGTAGCTACACAAGCAGAACATGTCGAGCGATCGGGTCTTACCTTACAGATTTTCATCGCACCTACCTCCAAACCTTTCCTGTTCTCTTGTCTTTAAGCACAACTCTCCCTTCAATGTGGAAATCTGCCAACTCACAAAGCGAAAACAGAGTGTTTAGTAATTGATGAAACCTCACGTCGTCTTTGTCTTGTTCCTGCTCCACATTCTTAATCGCATTATAAGCTGTCGGATCGTTGTAACCCTCTGCGTTTTTTCTGTCGTCCTTAGCTGTCATCTCTACCTCCCCATCTCATAGAATCGTCCATCCACATGGCAGCATTTATAACAGATAGAGCAATATATCCGCCCAAAACAAGAATAGCTGCCAAGATAATAATTCCTAAAATTACAAATATCATTTACTGTCTTCCTCCGCTAAAACTATTGCCAGAACGATGGCTCCCAAAATCACCAATATCGCAAATATCATTTACTTACCCCTCCACTTCTTCTAATCGTACGCCGCCATACACCCAAAGATCTTCTTTGAGCTTGTCCATATCTAACTCATCGTTTTGCCACTTCTCATAATATTCGAGAACATGCTCTGTAAACTCCGGAATCCGCTTTGCATATGTCTTTGTCCAATAGTGATCCATCAATACTTCAAGCGGCAGAGTAAGCAGAAGAATCATCGCCTGATTGATAGCATCATTCGTAGCCTCCTGCTTAACTCTATCCAATTCACCGGATATCTTTTCTCGAACTAGGGCATCTAACTGAGCTCTTGTCAGATTGTATGTAGCGGTTTTAGATTTCTGCTCGCACTTCTGTGCTCTTCTCCTTTCAGCCCGGCTCATATAGCCGCCTCCTTAATAAACCCAGTTTTCTCTTGCCGCAAATAACGAGATCCCTAACATAAGCATAAATAAAAAGAACGTTGCGTCCCATTCAATAGGGAGTGTCAACGCTCCAAGTACAATAGATATAAGTCCGACGACCTTGTTCTTAATTAAATCCTTTCTCAGCATTGTCTTTCTCCTCTTTTGACTTTGCGATGCCAGCCGCTACAGAATCCATCATTGTAAGATCAGCTTCTCTGAACCGTCCGTATACTCTGGCGGTAGCACAATGCTCAATACATTTCATGATCCTGTCAATAAGTGTGTACAGGCATACATAGCCAATAAGAAACATAATTATAAGTTGCATAACTGTAAAATGCATAAATTTAGTCCTCCATTTCTTCAAGTAATAAAATACCCATCATTAAGTAAATGTCACAAATCAATACGCTCTCGTTTCTGATAAAAGACAGTATGGAACCGCATATCGTGACAATTAAGATGTATAAAATGTATTTAGTCCATTTTCTTTTCATTAGTACCTCCAGTAATCAACTCGCTATATGGCAAGCTCTCAATCCACTTACAGAAATCACACCACTCATCCAGCTTATGCCATCGACGACTCTTATAGATATTCGCCAGAACCTCATAATTCGTCATGACATTTCTGGTCTGATTATAGCTGCTCGGAAGAAGCTGAATCATCTGCCACCAATACTTTTTATCTTTTGTTTTAAGGTATTTTTCACGATACTGATTAAGAAGATCACACATAGTTTTCATCATAGCATTACCATTTGATGAAAATTCTTGACTCGGTTTATGAATATGGTTATCTAAATATATAGCATCATCAAAAATAAGATGCTCAGTCGAGAAATCATCCATCGTAAATTCCTTAGCCTGGATTTTATGCATGGTACTACAGCTATTAGCAACGGTACCAACCTTATAGGTATCAAATTCTTTCCACCAATATAAAGGCGCTGTAATCCTCACATACACTGGCATCATTCTCATGAACTTTCTATGGTCTGTACCGGCATTAGCTAAGCACAGCATGAGATAGGCGTCATTGGTTCCGATAAAATAATCATCATTCCATTGAACATTTGTGTCTCTGGTTGCCGTGCCACAACTACTATCACTCTTATCCCAGCTATTCATCGGGTTACGCATTCCTTCAATAATAAAATCCATCTGCTCCGGACTCGCCAGAACTACATGTTCTAATTTAATGCTCATTCGCAATACCCTCCCAGTTCGATATTTACAAGTTTTTCAGCTTCGATTTCCAAAATATTCACTTCGATATCGGACACATTCTCAACGATGGACATCTGCCCCCTTGCAATTTCTTTTTCGTAAAGTTCTTTAATTCTTAGATCTTTAGCTGCTTCCGCTGCGTATTTTTCCGTATAGATACCAAATATATTTTCTATATGTCCGTATCCATCATAATAGGTATTTCCATGAACCACATATAAGATCATCCTGTTCTCCTTTCAGAATATCCAGATCCCCACCAATCTGGATTATTATGCTCCTTAGTCCAGCATAGCCCACGTTTTTAATTACTCTTCTTCCTTCTCATAAGGAATCTGGATTACATCTCCACCAGGAACCGTGACCGACTGCATAAGCTGACCAGTTTCCTCATCGAAGTAAATGTTATCCATGGCGTGATCCCACTCTTCGAACTGCTCTGCGATGTTTCTGCCCTTTTCTTTTCGCATTTTGATAAGTTCGTCATGAACCACACGTCTCCAAGATCTCGCAATATCCATACGGCTCTGGGCAAGGATATTGTACAGACCATTCTCAGTCACGAAGTTGACGGAACGTCTCTGACCTGCTACTACCAAAGGTAGTTTCAGCTTTTCGTCCTCCTCACACATTTCGAGCATTCTCCACTCATTACCGCTGCTGTAGCCGATAGCATGACTAATATCTTTTGCTTTGAACAGCGGAGTGTCCAGATCTCCATATACATTGAGGCGCTTTCCTCCAAATGAAATACTTCCGGCAATTTTAATCTCTTTACTCATCTCTGTTTATTCCTTTCTCTCTGTAATTTAACATCCATAGCTTTCTGCAATTCTTCCGGTGTAATATCAAAAATGGACTTAAGGAATTCTAGGCAAATATAAGCATCTGCCATCTCTTCCAAAAGTCCAATTCTGTTATCATACCCTCGAATCTGTTTACTGATCGCCTGAGTAAGCTCCGCGAATTCCTCCATGGCAATCGTACACTTTAATTTCCACGGTTGACTCTCAACACCTCTTCTGATAATTCTACGACGTTCCTTGTCCGTAAAGGAAATATCACTTTTAAGACCTTCTATGAATCTACTTCGATCCATTTTTCAGTTCCTCCTGTCTTTTCTTTGCAAGTTCTCGACGTTCCTCATATTCCTCCTTCCCGATTTCATCAAATCCTACCGGAGCATCCTTGAAATATCGGTTGATCTCAATTCGGTTTCCATGCGGATCAATAGTATATAACAGTCCCGTCGTGTCATAATCGCCGTTTTTAGCATCCGTAAGGAAATCCTCTGTATAAACCTTAAAAGGCTTGTCAAACGGAATGTAAGGCATGGTGATAGGGAATAATTCACCCATTACACGATCAATCAATCCACTCTGATAACTTACATTATGATTGTCATTATTCACGCCATAATATCTGTTTGTATCGCTGTAGGTTACCGTGCCATCTGTTGCAACTCTTTTAAAAAGAGAACTCATTCGTTTGCACTGATACTGTTTAACACCATCGTCGCTACCAAAAGTACACAAATTCCACGTGTCCTCAGTATCCTCAATCGGAAGAAGCGGCTTGCGATCGATGAGCCGGTTCAGAATAGCCTTCGTAAAGCCAATACTCATGCAGGAATGCCCATCTTCGCAAAGACTTCTAAATGCTTTTAGAGCACTCTCATAGCAAGCACAACCATAGTCCCACTCTCCCGTCCTTTCTGTTCGGTGCCTCATGTTTACAAGCCATCATCACCTCATCTTCAGCCCATAATTCCATATTAGATTTTTCCCGGCATGACTCTAACAGTCGGTTACGATCGTCGATGTACTCATTCGCAAATATCTTTCTGGAATCTACGCCGAATGCCTCAACGATCTCCGGAAGATTCTCATTAACAGCATCGAATACCAATCCTTTTTCGGCTGACCATTTAACTGCTTCATCCAGCCGATTTCCAACTCTATTTGTCCAGAGAATCAGTTTTTCTCCGTTGGCCTGTCTCTTTTTCAGATACTCGATGAGCTCCTCATTCGGCATACCAATCTCTGGCCATTTGTTCTCGCATAAAGTTCCGTCAAAATCTACTGCAATAATATTAGGTTTCATTTAAAATTTCTCCTTTCAATTTTCAAGCCATTCGTTGTCGATATAATAGAAACCGAATACGCATAATCCAATTACAATTATCCAAATCACCCAAAACATCCACAATTCAAAACCTGTTTCTAAATAATCAATCGTTTCATCTATGGTGCTGTCTTTGTAAAATGGAGAATTATCCGATATTGTTTTATCGCATAATTCGGTGAATACAGTTCCGGTATACTGGGTATTAACACCATAATATTTATGCCGGACGTAATGAGATTCGTTTATAGTTTTAATATAATCTGCACTTGGAAGATCTACTTTATTCGAATCAAAACGCTGCTCCAGAAACATAATTTCTAAGCATTTTTGCTCTTCGCTGCCAGCATAATCCCAAGACCAATATGTTTCTGTTCTGGTATGCGTCTTCCCTTTTGAATCGGTTGTTGTTACGATTCTGGTATGTTTATTATAGTGTTCTTCTATTTTTTCCACATACATATACTCGCCGCCAATTTCTGGATAAGAGACCGTATCTACAGCTATTAAGTCTCCATAAATAAACGCATCGCCGATGTTTGTTCTCATCCCGTACTCAAATAAACCGGAATCTTCAATTTTAACAGCCTTATTGTATTTCTCATTTCGATCCAGAATATAGTTTGAAATCTTTCCGGAAATCACAAATCCGATGAGAAGAAGAACAGCAATTATGGATATGCTTGCTAAAATCTCCCGTTTTGTGATTTCGAATTCTCCAAAATCAAATCCTCTTCGTCCCATAATATCAATTCCCGAACAAGTTCTGAGGTGCGTCTACCGGCGCATTGTAATTAAGGTACTCATAGTGGCGAGCCTCATATCCGAGAAGATTTAAAAATAATCGAGTCGGAAATTTCCGGACATATCGGTTGTACTCTTTGATCTGCTTATTATAATTTTCTCTGTATCCAGATATTAAATTTTCCGTAATGGATAACTCGTTCATCAGCTCTTTGTAATTCTCGTTGGATTTCAATTCCGGGTATGCCTCAGTTACCGCAGCAATCGCAGTGTTTACATTTTCAAGATTGGTTGTTTTTCCTCGCCCTTCTACAATAGCTGTGAGAGTTTCCGCCTCGTGCTTATCGTACTGCTTAACACAATCCGCCAGATTATAGACAAGGTCGACTCTTCTTTTCTCCTGTACTTTGATGTCAGAATCAGCCGTATTGACCTGCTCCTCCAATGCAAACGCTTTGTTCTGTGATCCCTGAATTCCAAAGATACACATAAAAATAACCGCTACAATTCCAGCGGCCACAATCAATACGAGTTTCCAGTTTTCTTTAATCGCTTTCATACTCTACTTGTCCTCCTTGATAATTCCGATAAATTCTACACGTTCTTCAGCCAGACTAACAAAATATCTTTTTCCTTTGTAGTCAACGATATCACCCTCATATTTAAAGTTTTTATCCGGCTCTGAAGCATACGCCAAGATATTTATTTTTGTCGTTCCGTTCATAGCTCCTCCAAATATCAAGCTCCAGGTTGCATGGCTGATTGATCCGCATACTGCAACATCTGAAGCTTATTCTTCATATTGTCTAAAATATACTCGACTGTATTTTTAGTTCCGGGAGCTAACTTCATATATTTGGAATGCTCCTCATACCAGTTGAATATCTCATAGAGGTTTCCACTCTGCCAACTAAATGACCACCAGTCACAAATCATCTCAATGATGTAATCGTATGGCATTTCCAAAATGGTCTCCAATTCGCCATGTTCCATATCATTATGGATAAGAATCCAGTATTGCCAATGATGTGGATTTCTGTGAATATGCAGTAACCACGCTCGCTGATATCGCTGCACAACCTCATAAGAGCGATTGTTACCATAGAAGTAGGCGTCATAAGCCTCATATTCGTCCGGCTCATTTTTAGACTGGTCGTGAGCGAATTCGGTATTCCATCCAGCGGTGAGAGTATTTGTCATAAGTTCCGGTAAATTTTCAGAAAGCCAGTCGAACCCTCTTTTCACATTTGCTCGATGTCTGGCTAAATATTGATCGTATTGAAAACTCACTTTTGACCCTCCTTCTTTTTCTTTGTTACCAGCTTTTCATAAAGTTCTCTCGCTTCATCTCCCTGGAAAGCATTGATAATCTCGACAGACTGATTCATTCGTTTTCTTCCTACAACCATTACTCCAGTGTCATTTTTGTTTGAAAAATCAACACTAACTAAGATACTATCTACCATTTTCAGCCTCCTTCCAGTAAATAGGTTTATCCGAATTTGCGTTCATCGGTTCTGCCAAACAGTCATTACAAGGATCAAATTTTTCTTCGAGATCCTTATGTTCACAGGTTTTGCAATAGGTTTTGAAATCAACCTCTTTGTATATATTTTCCATTGGACACCTCACATGTAATATCTTAACAAAATTGCATATAATCTTTGTTGATAGTCACACTCTATTAGCAGACTGTAAAAATCTTCCGCAGACATACTTTTCAACTTGATAGATAAAATTTTTAAAAATATCCACAGATTATAAATCATTGTCTCCACTTAACAAACCTCGTTTCATTAAATGTTTTCTTGTCCTTCAATGCTTTACTGATGGCAAGATCAATACCAGACCTGGATTTCAAATGGTAGTAATACAGATCCGTATATGGTGTATTCATCCTGTCTATTCGACCAGCAGACTGTGCCATGATCTTATACGAATAATTCTGAGAATAGAATATAATCGTGTCCGTCGTAATACAGTTCCATCCTTCAGCCCCGGCATTGTACTGAACTAAATATACCCATGTATCGCTAGTCGGCACTGGCTGATGTTTGTGGCCGTTCCACTCTCCAACTTCGTATCCAGAAAATATCTCTTTCAGAAGTTCAAGCTCGTAATCAAAATTGTAGAATATAATCGCTTTCGGATGCTTCTCCACAATTTCGAGTAAAGCTATTTGTCTGGACTGATCTGTATTTACAATTTTTCTCCACACATAGCACAGACCGGCAGCATTGATAATTGGCTCTTTTTTAAACGGGTCCCATCTGGTTTTTCCGACATCTTTATACATTTCGATATTGTACTTGACATAAATATCCTCATGGTGCGAAACTGTCTGGCGCTTAAAATCCATATTCACCAAGATTTTATTTCGCAATCGAATCAATCTACCAGTATTCAAATATCGGTCAACTTTAGGAAATTTGCTGAATCGACTATAGACTATATGCTCTCTTGTAAATTCGCTTCGGTTTTTATAAAATCCGTTAGCCACAAACACCGGAATATAATCCTGCCACGTATCACCAGGAGTTGCGGATAGTAATATCCATTGGTTCGATTTAGCAATTTTCAGAAAAGCCTTTACCCAAGTTCCAGAACCAATAACTCTTTGCTCATCAAATATAAAGAAAGCATTCTCAACCGCCGAATACTTTTTTATGTTATTCCACGAATCAACCACAACTTTGTTAGAATATAAACTGGCGTCCGGGTGTGTAGAAAGCAGAAAAGGGACCATCTCTTCTTCCCACTCTAAGGTATCCCGCTTTCTAGCCGTAGTGATAATGTACAAATCCATAGGCGGATCACTCATCGGAACATATTCGTCCGTACCAAGCACTCCTTCGTTCTGAACATAGTAGTAGGCTAAAGATGTACGAGATTTTCCGCTTCCAACACCGCCGCAAAGTATGCAGCCATTTCGCATTCGCTGTACAGCATCTCCCTGATAGTCCCGTAATTCTACCCCGGCCATTACACACCTTTCGTGATGAATCCATCTTCTACCTCAACTTCATAGCTATCGCCCTCCAGATCTGCTTTTGGACCATACAAGAGCATACAAGTCGTGATAGTTTCATCGCTCTGATTCTCTGAATGATAAAATTCATACAGGCAGTCCAGCACTTTTTTAGTGATAGATAATTTACGACAATCGTACACGACCTTGCTTAAATCTGAAACGTCCATGATTTTAGCAACATTGTCATAAAGCTCGCTGATGCTGCACGTACACTGCTCTTTTAGAATAGAATATCTTTTTTTCATTCATCATCACCCTTTCCAAATAACTTGTTAATCTGACGGAGCGTTCTTCTTGTGCTCCATACATCTGAGAAATACATAGGCGTATACCAATAATTTTCAGATGAATCGTCCGTAGACATCGGATCAGTTATCGAGTTACCTATTTTTATAAATCCTGACAATCCAAGAAGCGAGATTTGGATATAACACATTAGTCCAACAATTTCATCAACATCCTGTGCAACTACTAAAATATGATTCTGGTAGTTCCTCGGCGGATTACAATGCTCCAGCTGTTTTCGTATCACATGCACACCAGCAATTAAAGTTGCTCCAGCACCGCAACATGGATCGTTAATCGAAATATAACCATATTTCTCTATCTTCTCTAAAGCATCGGTAGCCACCACTTCAGCCATAAGCTCACACACATGATAGGGCGTGAAGAATTGACCCGTCGAACGATTTCCAAGATCCAGCCGCATAAACATTTTTCCGAGGAAATCCTGTTCCTGGTTCTGATCCAGTGCCATAGTGGTGTATGCTGCTAATTCTGGAAATATAGCCTGTTCTTCTTTGGAATACTGATGAATAATTTTCAAATATCGCTTCTCTCTTTGGTCATAATTTTCCTTGTCCAAAACATTCGAGATGGAACATGCGTGAAGTAGAATATAATCTCTCCACACGTCCCACGCTCGATGTCTGTATGTAAGTTTCTGGAAAGATTTTAAGAATTTATCTTCCCAGTCAATTTTCGGTTCGGATTTTACAGTTACTTCGGGTGATTTCTCATCATTCTTTTTCGATTCTCCGAAAGTTGGTTTCCACTTAGGCGGTGGTTCTTTTGTTTTGAATGTTTTAGGAACCGTCGTTTTAATCTGTGGTTTTGACTTCGGTTTTTTCTTATTCCAAAACATAATTTTTCTCCTTTCATAAAGTAAGAGTGCCGGCTTTGACACCGACACCCTCAAAATATGATTTATGCGAACGGAGGCTCCTCTTCATCCGCATATTTCTCAGCAAACACGTCCTCCTCAATCGTGACGTACATGGTCTTCAAATATGCCTTGATGCCGGATTTTCCGTTCACTTCCCACTTTGACGGACTGATAACCAGATCAACATTTCTGATTTCAGCATAGTCAAGAGAAGATACAGATTCCTCATCAAGCTTTGTTTTGGCTCTTCTGGTAACCATGTATACATTCGGCGGAATGTTATCAAACCGAACAGCTACCTGAATATAGTGAAGAGGTGATTCGTCCTCATCTCTCGGCGGAAGGATTCTTACATTCCATCCGTCTTCGCCGAGTTTCTGTGCTTGATCTACATCCGGGATCACAACACAAAAGTTACGATTACCAGCTCTGTTGTACTTAGTCTCCTCTCCTCTGAAATTTCTGAACATAATACGAGCGTTTTCAATAATCAGCTCATTTACATTTGCTCTTGCCATGATTAAATTCTCCTTTATTTTTTTTTCTAATTTTCCGGCGGATTCATCGCGTGCTTCATCACAATATCTGAAATATCGTAATCAAGGTCACAATCCATGTGGAAGTTATCGTTGTTGATATGTGGGCAGTCGAAGCATGTCCGATACTTATCCTCTCCACAAGGCATCGCCCATGGAACAACGCAATCAACATCAGCGTCATTTGCGCCAAGCTCTGGAACATACGGATCATCAGACACGAACCACTCGAAGTCACCATACTGCGAAATAGTTTTTACAGCCTCGTCAACCAGCTTGTCGTAGTAGGATCTGTCAATGCCGTCTTCCTTGCCGAGCTCTTTTACCATCTCCGATTCCATCCAGCGATAACCTTTAGAACCGGTTGCCGCATAATAACGACCGTCCTTTTCTCTCATCAGAAGTCCAGCGCCATATCCGTCTTTCATCGGACAGAACTGACCAACCTTTCCAATGAAGTGATAGTCGTGCCCTTTCTCGATCAATGGCGTAAGCTTCTGGCATGTAGTTTCAAAAGTTGTGTCGGATAACAGTCCTTTCTTATAGTCACTTTCTGCCTTGCTGAATTCTTTTTCTTCCTTACTGACATCCGGTAACTCCTCATTCAGATCCAAATATAAAGAGCTGCTCACAGATTTAGTCTCGCACATATCTTCAAATGCGATTTCTTCTCTGCTGAACAGCTTCTTAAATACATATGGAATCTGGAACTGAGTGCCTGTCGCAGTCCATTTTCCGCCTTTCTTTTTGTTGTCGCCAGGTACGTAACCATACATCTTCTGGCATTCTTCTGCTGATTTGTACTTTGCGATATATACGGCATCATTGACCAAACACATACGATCGTATGTAGCCTCGTGTTCAAATGTGTATCCGTATCTCTCGCCAAAGTCCATAACAAACTGAATGATCTCCGACGTTGCATCCGGAATCTTAATGGAGTCTGTCTTAATATGAGCAACCTGGAATCCACGCTTCAGAACCTCATTCTTAAGATCGATCATGAATAATGCTCCACGTTTTGCCACAATGTTATCGATGTTTCTCGGATCACGGAACGGATTATCAAAGGATGCCGATGTAAGACCGTATACTGAATTGATGGCCGTTTTCAGTGCATTAGCGAGATCCTTTGATGTCATCTCACCGTCGATAACTCTCTGAATATACGGAGTAAGCTTACCATCCAGCATGGTATTAACAATATCCCAAGCCTCATGCTTAATGCTTACGCGGCCCTCAACAATATCGCGGAACGCCTTCGTGAATCTCGGTCCAAACAGAACCTCAGCAATAGCACTATGCGGATGCATTGACGAAATATCCAGAAGTGCTGCATTTCCATACATTCCTGGAACACCCTGAGCTAATCCGCCCTCGCCCACTTCTTCTCCACGATATGTGGATTTTCCATGGTCGAATACATACCCAGGGAAATATGGAAGAATGCTGTGGGATTCGAACGGAACTTCGTTCTTATCGTTGTACTTCCAACCATAGTGAGGCTCTTCCATCATCTTAGGGCAGGCTTCCTTAAGGAAGTCCATACTCTCTTTATCCAGCGACTCTACCGGCTCTGCCAGATTTCTGTAATGGAATTCTGACTGCGGTTTCCGATTGGTTCCAAATATAATCCTGGTTGTAAGAGAGTTTGTAGTATCATTAACGGTCATCTCTGCTAAATCTGCCAGAATCTGTCGTGCTGTCCAATCAGCCTCAAGATAATTAAAGGCCGCCTCAGTAGCAATAACATCGTTATCACAATACTCAGCGACCTTAATCCAAAGCTCTTCCGGAACCGGTTGATCCCATGGAAGACCAAGCTCCTGGTGATGCGTTCCCGCCTTGATAATTCTTATTTTTTCGTCAGAGAATCCCTTTTTCTTGAGATCATCATCGGTGAGGTTTCCCATCTCGATTTCTAATCTCTTAAGACTTTTCTTATTACCAGCCGAAGCGAAATCATACACGTCCGTATAGGATACGTTGTACGCCTCTCCAAAGAAACAGTTCGGACTTCCGTTAATGATTTTCTGTGAAAGGTTATAGAGCTGTTCATTTGTATAACCCATTAACCTTGCATACAGGATATGGTTATCATATCTCCGACAGTTGAAACCAACAAGTCTGAACCGCATCAGCTCCTCGATCTCACTCGGAGACGGGTTAATCATTCTTACAACTGGCTTTCCCTCACCCTCAATCTTCCAGTTTACAAGGAATAAGTTTGGGAAAACCTCAATATCATAGAATACCAGCTTTGCATCATCATTTTTCACCGCTGTGGACGGATCTGCGGATTTAAACTGCATCTTGTTGACTAACTTAATACAGTAATCCGCCTGATGAGTGCTGTTCGCTGCAAATGCTAATACTGCATTGCGCATATCTGTGATGTCATATTTCAAATCACTTCCATACGCATCTTCCAGTATCTTGTAGATAAAATCGATACTGGGCTTAGTTCCCGGATGTATCTCTTTATTAAGATTCCGTTTAATCAGTGTTCTAAGCCCTTTCTCGCTCTTAATCGCTTCAAAATTTACCATTTTTTGTTCCCCTTTCAGCGGTAAACCGGAGCTAATTGTTGCGATAGGCAAATTATTACACTTTGACAACATACGTCGCAATGAGCTTTTGCCTGTGAACACCTTAACTTCAATATGATCGTCATACACTCTGCTAAGTTGTGTCGGATCGCCGGTATAAATATAATGAAGATGTATACCTTGTCCCGATTTACTAAGCTCAGCATAGGTCGGCGGCCACTTACTTGCTTCTACTAAATTTTTTTCAAATGACTTATTTCCAGATTCGTCCGGAATATCAAAGTCAATTACGATATGATTCTCTGGAACCTTCACATAATGAAGTTTTTTCGTATCAATTCCAGATAATTTCGTGCGAACAGAATCCCATTTTTTCTGAGGCGTTTCGTTTTCCGAAGCATATTGTGCAGGGCATTCCGAACACACATTATCAAATATAGATTCAGTGCTATCGAATTGGATCAGCGCAGGTTTGACTGCTTCCGGCTTTTCCGCCACAGTCTCCTCTTCAAATTTTTCCGTTCTGAACCCAATGTAATAACTTCTAACACGAGTTCCATCATCCAGATTGAACCGCTCCTGAAAATCATGAAAATAGTTTTTAAGTTCCTCTTTAAATACCCTCTGCGAAAACGGGAATCCGACTTTGGCGTCATCACAGTATGTTTTATACATCTCCCATGCTGCTTTCAGAGTTGTCCCGTTTTCTTTCTTAAATACATGGTACGAATCGATGATAAAGTTGTAAAAATCATTAGATGCACCAAGCATCGTGATTGGGATATAATCGTCATAACGACCGGGATTATCCAAATATACTTCCTGACAATGATAAGCGATAGCTCCCAACTCAAATTCCACCTGCTTCACAATCGTTTTGTACTCTTTGGGGTTCAGCTTATTTCCAGACGGCGATACATCGATCAATCTTCGAATCAGACCAGACTTCGCATCCGTAATCTTAACCGGCTTATTTGTTCCCATAAACAGGAAACATTTAAACCTGTTTGAGTATGTAGACTTGAATTTTTCATTCACAGTCATCAACTCATGAGATACTAAGCTGTTTAATCGGGTGTTATCCTCAATTCTTGACAAATCACCATCATGCTGAATGGCAACTAGAGGGTTCGTTTTAAATGCTTCCAATGCAAAAGAATTGCTGGAAGATCCAAGTGCTTTTGCATCAAATACAGAATAGTATCCGTCGAAAAGCTGCTGAATAACGTTAAGAACTGTGGATTTACCTGTTCCAGCAGCTCCGTATAAAACCATAAATTTTTGCAGTTTTTTGGATTCTCCAGATACGATTGACCCTATAGCCCACTCAATTTTTGTCCGCTCTTCTTCCGAATATAAAGTAGACATCAATTTCTCATAGGCAGACAAATCGCCAGCTTCAAGCGGATAATTCAACTTTTTACTGGCGTAGTCTTTTTTATTAGTTTCTGTATTGGAAAATATAAGTTTGTCATCCAACGTATGAAAGCTGTCTCTCATCTGTTTCTGACAATACTTATGCCATGAGTCGATCATACCTGACTCGGCATCCCACATATGCAGGACTTTAATATCGGAGTTAAAACGCTGGCGGTTCTCCTCAGCATATCTATCCAGTTCGCGGTCAATGAGCTGCAAGGCATCTTGCTCGTCCGTAGACCATAAACCACGTTCCTCAATCCAGATAGCATAGAAATCACCACCTCGAATCATTAGATCTGTGCTTTTTTTAATAATGAACTTTGGATAGATTTCTATTACTCCACGTTTCGTTGAACGTGTTGAAATCACCATAAAGTCGATCATCGCATTTTTTACTCTCCTTCCGAACGCTTCAGTTCCTCAATTTCTTTTTCCAGCTTTCTGATACGCAGTGCCTGGTCCTTCTGCTCGATTTTCATAACAACCAAGTTTGCAGTTGTCAGAGCAGCAAAGATTGTAAGTTGCTTATTGAAACTCCGCTGTTTACTGACAGCTCTTGTGACAACATCCAGTCTTTTCTCCGATGATCGTAAACTACTGAAAATATAAGTAAGCATTTCGCCCATTATTTCTTACCTCCTCTTAATCCATTCATGAAGCTCTCAACAGTCTCAAACCGCCAATTTCTTTCATTGTTGAATGTAAATATAAATTCCTGATGGTTCTTTTGACGGATGCGAATACTGTTCTTTCCGTTCTGGAACCAGCTCTCCACTTTATCCCCAGCATACTGAGGAAAATATAACTCGAACCACTTATATACTTCACTATGGCTCATGACGTCCTCCTATCTGACATTGTCAAGATACCAGTTGGCCTGATACCAGATCTCAATATCTCTCATGTCATATCTGCAATGCTCGATTGTGAATAAACCACCCTTGCCATCCCGTTCGTAGTCACGATTCAGGAATCGCCGAATAACATCGATGGCATAAGCCTTGTCAAATTTGGAATCATCCATAGAACCTAAGCCAAGGCTCACAATCATATCCCAAAACCACTGACCGGTTCGGTTACCGATGTCCGGATCATCCATGATGTGCTCTTCTAAGCGTATAGCAAGGGCAATAATCATTTCTAAAACACTGCACGGACGATTATCCAAATAACTTGCAATTATATTATCCCGGTATCCCTGCTCATTTCCGAATCTGTATCGAAGATCAATTCCATCGTCATAGCGGTTGCCATCAAGAGCAATCGTATACGTGAAATCTGTATCGTGAAGCAAAGATAACAGCTTACGATACGACAAACCTCGCGAATATTCGTCGTCACATACGAGCTGGTACATCCAGTCAAAATATGCATTGTTCAGCTCATCCCGTGTCATCATACCTCCATCTGATGCGGCATATCTTCAACCACTTCAGAATAGTTCCTCTGATCAAGGAGAATTTCATAATCGCACTTTCTTGCGTCATTACGAACAAAGACAGAGTCGTCCTCATACTCTCCAAAATGATTCAAAGAATCAATTCCAACAGCATCTTCCACATCTTCGATTACTTCATCATTTTCATCAGCCAGCACACCGTCTGCATAGTAGGTAAGGCTGATCTGCTCATACTCTTCATCGTCGCCAAACTGCTCCGGCGGAATCACATATGGACCGGCTTCAGAAACAGGCTCTTCTTTCTCTTCCGACCCAAAATCAGAATATCTGGTGTACCCCTCTTTTGCCAATCGCCTTGCATACTCTTTAATATCTGGTTTTTCTTTGTCCGTATCTTTAATGCCTTCAGCAACAGTCTTTTTTACAGACTTATCCTTTAATTCCTGCTCACGTCTTGAGAAAACCTCCTTTACAGAGTCAATTTCTTCCTGCGCAAGAGCTTCGTATTTATCTTTAAGCAGATACCATGTCACTACCGAACCAGTCACAGTGCCGATGATAAATGCCAAAGAAAACAGAGCTTTATTACTCATCTTCGTCCTCCTCGTTCTGAATTGTCATAACAGTGAGAGCAAGCCCACCAAAAAGTAAAGAGGCACTCAACAGAATGCCCCCTGTGATATGTCTTTTTCTCTTAGTATCCAATATGCAATCCATCATGGATATAAAATTTCCAATGCCATCCATCAGCTATGCTCCTTTCCGCCAATAAGAACGGCTATACCACTAACAAAGCAAATGCCAGCAAATGCTGAAAATGTTAATCCCATAAAACCTGTCATAATTTAGGACTCCTTTCTATTCATAACTTGAAAAATAATGGTTACCTACTTGAAACATTGGTGTTCCGTATTTTCCATATCCGCCAGCTGTGAAGAATATCGTATCTACATTGGTTCTGGAGTGCAGTTCCTCTTCAACCAACCGGCAAATATCATTGTCCACCAAGCACTTATCAACCCTCCCATTCCACATGGACGAAAACTGATTTGCTTGATATACAACGTCATGCACTGTATCTGGGAAGTATACGGAATCAATACGATTTAATATGGTGTCGATCACTAATCTCTTACCTTCCTCGCATTCACCCTCAGCTTCTGCCATAGTTACAAGAGCAATTAGCTCAATATCTTCCCGTGGCAATAGTGTATCCTCCACATACTCTTCGATTTCAACTGCCGACACCGTTTCCTCCAAGGGTTGCTCAGAAATAATTACAATAGGATCAATAGGTTCAGCTTTTAAAGTCGGCTGTATTTCGATGTACTCGTACCGGTTTACCTGTTCTGCCGAGCAGACAAAACCTGTGCAAATAATCGCAAATACACAAAGAGTAGGGAGGAGCACCATACGAATATAATTTCGCATATGTATCCTCCTCACAAAATCAGATCAGATCGAGAATCGGTCCGTCTACATTGAACTCCATAAGAATGGCTTTCTCATAACCGCCATCCTCAGTTTCACGGTTGGTCTCCAGAATGCCGAAATCAACAAAGTTGTCGCCGCTTTCATTTCCCTCAGGTTTATAAATCCAACCAACAGTCTGACTCATCTTAGTACGCTTAATACCGAGCTGATCGTAAACATCGCTAAGGAATAAATATCCATTAGCCTTAAGCTTATCATTTGCCAGATTCTGCTGAGAACGCAGATACATAAGGTTGTAATCCATATTGGATTCGTATGCCTCACAGGTATCGTCAAAGAAACGTGCATAATCGTTCGTAGAAGGTGCCGCTACATCTACGGCAGACTTCACCTTTTTCTCTTTACCACTGTCCGGATCAGTTACAGTTTCCTCGAATTTCTTTGCTTTGATATTGTAGCGAAGTTCTTTATCAACCTCTGCACCAAAGCGTTCAACGACTCGATTTCTGTATTCCTTGAAAGTCTTATCAACAGTTGCATAAGCGGCTGCCAGTGCTACATTTCTCTTCTTGAGAATATTGTGAGACGCAACAATACTCGCGATGGATAAGGTTCCAAGCGCAACAGCAGGAGCATAGAGCTTAACGACTTTTACACCAGCCTGTGCATAAACGATAGCCAGATCTTTCTTTGCGTCGTCCTTAGAATACTCAGCTGCCAGTTCCTCATTTTCAGCACATTTATGGATAGCATCAATATCTTTTTTGGACTTCTCCAATACGCTGTCCAACTTAGTTGTTGCATGGCAAGCCATAACAGCACTTGCAACAGTGCCAACAACACCAGCCACTACTAGAATCTCGGGACTATGCTTCTTAAGTTTCACACTTACTTTGCTGAAAGTAGCGGAAACGTTCTTCATGATTTCTTCTTTCTTCATATCAGTTATTCTCCTCTTCAATTTTTTCTTTCTTCTCTAAATGATCGATCAAGTGCTGCGTGTACCACATGATCTTTTTCAAATCCTGAATGCCATTTTTATTTTTCCAGCGGCACGCATACTTGATAATGTTACCCGTATCGGTTGCTTCGATACCTTTTAAATCGAAAGTGAATGCCTCAATAACATCAATCACTTCCAAACCTGTTTCTGACTGATAATGGCTCGGATGAGACACCATTTTGTCATCTGATTCGTACATAAATATCCTCCTAGTTCAACGGTAATGCCTTCGGAAGTTTAATCATATATCCGTCTCTCACATGAATTACAGATGCATTCCGAATATCAGTCCATCCATATTTATTGTCTGTATAGTTGCCAGAAACGCCAACCAGATCATAGAAGTCAGCGACACTAACTACCTGGTATGTAGCAATAAGTTCGTCCATTCTTTCCAGGACATCTTCTGCTTCGCCACGAGATTCCAGAATGATATCATCGTAATCGTATCCAGTTCGTGTTCTTGATACGTTTCCCGAATCTCGTCGATCCCGATCGTCATAATACTTACGGTAAGAGATCTTGGATGACGTTGACGATCTCCCTCCCCTTGAGTTTCCGCTAACACCAAGGAATGCTCTGACAGCATCCAAGATAATGTCTTTTACGGCCGGAACCACGATGTCTTCAAAAATATAACTTTTTACATCGTCTACATCTTCCGGAACAAATACGTTTGTAATCTTCTGAAGACCATTCTTTTTCTTCGATTTGACAGAACCACTGACAACTTTTTCAACTCTTTTCTCCGGAATATCATCATTCTGGTTCTGTCGTGATTTATGGGAATTGGATTTGTATTCCTCCATTTCTATTTTCTCCTTTCAGATGAATTATAATGGAACGTAGGAATTAACACTAACCCCATCAGACACCATGGCGATTTGGTTACTTTACAAGCTACAGCAACCGCTACTGATCCAGCTACAATGCTAAGAGCATTCAATTTCACAACTTTATCCATATCTATTTTCTCCTTTCAATTAACCGTTACCACTAAAAACTAAAAGGGAAAGCACCCTGTTATAGGTACTCTCCCTCTGTCTGAATCATCGATTCAATTCTTATAAAGAATCATCCTCGGTTTCCTCATCGTCTTCTCCGAACTCTCCGTCGATTGTATCGTCCTGCTGCTGATTTACAACCGTTTTACGATTCTCACGCCAGTTTTTGAATTTTGCTGCTGCCGGAACGACTACGAATTTGTAGGTTAATGCACCTGCAATCATAGCCAATCCGATAGTTGTCGCTTTCTTCATACCGCCATTAGAAGCCGCTTTTACGATTTCCTCTGTAGCTGTTTCGATAACCTCTTCGTTGTTGTTCATGATTTCGTTGTTCTCCATAATATGTTCTCCTTTCAGATTTGAAATATGTGGTTCTTCCATAATAGTGTTTGTAAATTCTGCGAACTGCTACATTAAATTACGGAAATCGTATCTGGGTCCGTATCCGTAATCGATCACAAGACATGGCGTATCATCCGTAGCAAGCTGGGAACTGAATCTCAGATCGATATAGCCATTGTCGATATTCCATCCAAGATCATCACCAAGTTTAATCGGCTCTAATCCAATTTCATAATAAAAATCATTAAGGGAAATATACATCTCATCCCTCATTTGCCGATTTAATTTATTCTCGACTTTTTTCAGCTTATCAATATCGGATTTAAAATATCTCCCGGACACAGCATCGAAACATAAAGTATCGCCTTTTGCTGTGATGATAACTTCTTTATTCTCAACGGGTTCCCTTTTCAGACGTTCTTTAGCAACCTCATCTCTAATCGTCTGTTCCTTCTTCTCGCCAATGGTTTCAACTACCTTTTTCTGATAATCTCTCAATGTTGATTCAGAAATGGTATACGCTGCGGTCAGTGCTGCGTTTCTTCGAGCATTTACGGAACTTGCTCCGATGAGGCAAGCAATCGACACCGTTCCAGTAACTGCCGCCGGAATATAACATTTCCAAGCTGCTTTAACAGCATCAATCGGCTCCAGTTTATCTGCTTTCTGACGATGCTTTTCATCCTCTAATAGTCTGATTGCCTTAGGAGTAGCTCGTACTGCCATTATGGTAGTCGTAACCATTCCAGCAATTCCAATTCCTGTGAGGATTTCAGGACTATGCTTTACTGTAGCTGTTTTTACACTTCTACACATTTTTGTTAAATTTGGTTTCTGCATTTCGGTCTATCCTCCATAAAATATAAACGGGGTACAAGGCCCCGCGATTTATCTAACCAACCAGAACTCCGGACGAACCCCACAAGAGTTCGAAGCGCCGCTGTAGTTCGTCTCGCCAAGGCAGTTCACAGTGGCAAAGTCATCCGAAGAAAACCCATTCTTGGTAGCATTGCGAAGCCAACCCCGTGCATTATCGTTGTTGTAATAAGCAACACGGTTTCGTCTCTGTTTCATAAGTGGAAGCTGAGCATGATTATCACGCTCAAAATTCGTACGATCCCATTCGCTGCCCCAACCATAAATGTCTCCAACTGTCGGGATGGTTAAGCTTATCATTCTTTTTCTAAAAGCCTCTGGAAACATTTTGTACAGTTCAGTATCGATCCATTTCTTCAAATCAGACTCGTCATATCCACCATCATTGCTTCCATTTTCATTCATTGGACGTTTAGCAACATAATCATCAAAAATGAACAACACTTTATCATTCGTAATTTTCTGAACCGTTGCTGTAAAAGTTCCAAGATTTCCAAGCGGAATTTCAATCTGATCGCCCGTGGAAATATCATCTGGAAGAAACGGATTGCTTCCAAAAATAGCATTGAAAGTCTGCGTTAAAGCTTCAACATCAGCCTTACAGTATTCTTCACATGCCTGGGTTGCTTCTTTATTTGCACTGAGATCGATATACTTTCTATACATTCTCTCTACAGTTGGAATGTCAACACCTTTCCCGGTTAAGCTGATAATTTCCTCTCCCAAAGTCATTTCTCTTACACACATATTGTTGTTCTCCTTTCAAAATATAAAAAATTATTTTGGTACCTATGAAATCAGCAGGTCTATAATCCATTCCGCCATATCTTTTGCACAAGAAAAAACATAACTTGTTCGTGGATTCACACATGAATATGAATCACATTCATCTCGAAATGATTCAATCACGATCAGCGGTGGTGTCTCTTGGTGTTTGCAGAGTCGTATTAACACTTCTCTTCCAGCCCATCTCATATAACTTGCCTGCTCGAAGTTATATCCACGCTGAATTACAGGCATTGTTGCAATAGCATAACGGACAGTATAAATGGCTCTTTTAGTCGGCAATTCCATTTGTCTCCTCCAAAAGAAAAAGCGAAAGAGTCTTGTTAGGACTCCTCCGCTTCATCATTGTCTCTTCTGGCAAGTGCTTCGCTGACCTTTTCTTCAATTTTCTCGTCCATTTTCTGTTCATTTACCCAATCGGTGATAAGATTTACACCTACACCGATTACGGTTGCTGCCACTCCAATAGCCTTAATCCATTTGCTTTTATTGTTCATGATGACACTCTCCTTTCATAATACAGCTTGTGATTTATGCGAATGACCAAGCTTACTCAGCATCCCATCCGACATCCGGAACCCAATCCATATCTATAACCAGCACTTCAAGCCCGTCATCCAACATTACTTTTGAATGATTAAAATCGATCCAATATAACCCGTCATCAATACTCCATCCAACAGAATTTCCACTCTCCAATGGCGCAAGACCAAGAAGCTCGTAGAAATGATTCACAGGCAAATAACCACTTATAACAAAATCACGGTTCAAATGATATTCTGCCTGAATAACCCTATTGATGGAACTTTCGAAATATCGGTTCGAAAATACATCATAAAATAATCGTTCATCATTCGGATCATGCTCATCAAAATCGAGCGAACTATTTCTTAATAATCCAGTCGATGTGATGTAAACGTCCTTCGCCTTTTCGGATGCAATCACATCGATAATTTTTTGATGAGCGTCTTCGCCGTACAGGTCTTTTAATTTAGCCTTGTAATTGTTATAGGAATCGTTCAGCAACGCATAAGCACTGGCGAGGGCTGCCTGCTGCCGCTTATTCAGAACATTAGCACCAAATATACAGAATATCGTTGCTGTTCCGCTGATTGCTGCCGGAATATAGCAGACCCATGCCGATTTAACAGCTTCGAACCTGCTATAAGCCTCCGGATCGCCATCATGATTTTCCTTGCTGTCGGCTCTAATTTTACGAAGAGCTTTCGGTGTCGCACGTACAGCCAATACAGATGTCACGATAACACCAGCTGCACCAAACCCGGACAATATTGTCGGTGATGCTTTTCTCAGATAAATTTTTGACCTCTGAGCGAGTCGTTGAAGATTTAATTTCTTCATGTCGTTCTCCTTTCGTGTTATTTCATAGCGTGTAATATGTCAAGGACGTCTGTGGATACGTCCACTGCTACTGAAAACATAAAATTGTTATCCGGATTGATTTTTGAAAACTGATTCATCATTCGCCGAAATTCCGCAACAAGTGTGATGAAGTCCTCAATCTTTCCAGATTTCTTTGGATAAAGTCTACCGACGACGTATCTTTTCAACTCATCAATAGCCCATATCGAATAGCTCGATTTTTCAAGCTCTTTCTTCCATTTCCAACCGAATGGAAACCACGCATCCATCTGATACGTATCGTATAACAATAAGTCAAGTTGTTCGATAGACATCCGCTCTCTCCTTTCTGCAAAAAATAAAAGAGAAACAGGATGGACTCGAACCATCGACTTCGGGACTTTAATCGTCTCGCGCTCTACCACTGAGCTACTGTCTCTCATAATATGCCTTGTAAATTTTGCGAAGTAAAAGGAAAGAGGCGTTGTGTACGCCCCTCTCGGTTAGTTCAAACCAATACTCTTTAAGATGCTCATCAGCTCGTCTTTATCAAGTTCTGCATCTACATCCAGATGAAGATGAGTCTTTCCGTCACTTATAGTGGTAATAGCCTCGTTCAACTGAATATCAATGTTGTATCCAGTTTTCTTGCGTATCACCATCTTTATTGCTTTAGAAATAATCCCCCTCGTGAATTTCGATACTATTCTCATTTCGTCCATGCTCCTTTTACTCCTTTCAAAGCTTCAGTTTTTCATAAAAGGAACTGTTATTTTGGCGAAAAAGAAGAGACGTTGTTAGCGTCTCCGTCTCTTTTGGATATGTAACTCATAAATCCCCAAAGTCAACGCAATAGTTGCTGCTATTATACCTAAGATGGCAACGATCATACCGACCGCACTCAAAAATATCCACGCCGTCAAAGCTCCGATAATACTAATCAGTAAAATCGAACTTGCTGTAGCGAAATACTTAAGAACGCCAATCGCATAATCAGTTACTTTTCCGATAGATACATAAGTTTCAATCATTTTTCATTCTCCTTTATGTGAAATTATTTAGTTCCTTTTCCATAAAAGTCTTTGTAAAAAGTGCGTTCAAATCTCACGTCTATCGAAACATGTTTCCCATCGTTGACGCTGTATTGGCTTCATTTTTAATGCCCACATTATTTGTCTTATAGTGACCGTCGGATATAGTCCGTCCGTACACTTTCCTGCTCGACTATCGAAATATTCTTTAAATTTGGGATGTAAATATAGTGAATCCGTCAGCCAGGAATCAACCTCTGTCCAATATGTGCTTTTTGTATCGGCACTAAATCGCTGCTGAATCACTGCGAGACCTTTATTCCCTATCGTAAATAGAGTGCAACGATCATACACAGGATGATTGCAAATATAAAGTTCACCGTACATCGACAAATAGATGTCTGGCTTTTGATAATGGTACCGCATATTTACTCCCCTTGCCCCCAAAAAAGAAAAGAGCCTTAGATTTCTCTAAGACCCTTCTCGTATTTAGCCAATATTTTTACTTATCTTCCGGACAATCATCCTCTTTGGCAATTCCCAGAACTTCCTCTCTGGTTGGATATACGTTTTCGTACTTATTATCTCCTTCACAGCCATACTCATCTAAATCAACGCTGTGTCCACAGTGAGGGCATACTAACGTGTCCTCCCATTTGTCTTCAAATTCCATTACTTTTCCACACTCAGAGCAGATATATGTTCCGCTCTCCATTGCCTTAATCTGTTTTTCGTTAAAAATACTCATGCTAAAATCTCCTTTCAAATTTGTCTGCTCGCCATACTGGTATTATTAGTATAACGACCATAGTTAATCTGTTCAAGAGATAAAGCTTTATTCTCTCATAAAGAGCCATGTATTTTTCACGTAAAAAGAAAAGGAGATGTAATATTGATCACATCTCCTGAAATACGGTTACCACTCGACTGTAATAATCCTGTTCCCCTTACAGAAGAATACTATAATTGTCACGTCAGCTTTCAATCCTGCTTGATCAATGTGATATTCAAACTCTGTTTTACGATCGTTCTCGTTCTTAACAACTTGACTCTGAATTGTTGGCTCTTCGCCTTCTTCACAGTTGTTGTCCAATACGGTTACAATCCGTTTCTGCAAATACTCGCATTCTTCAAACATTACTGTAAACTGCCATAAGTAATCGCCCTCCCTCCCGCAAGGTACACTTACCGTGGTCATGTTTGTGGTTTTTGGTACTTCAATGTAGATTTTACTCATATAAAAGTCACTCCTTTCCATAAAAACACTTGCAAAATACGCGAAGAAAAAAACGAAAGGGACATGTATTACGCACGTCCCCAACGTTTGGAATTCTCCGTTTTATTTCTTAGTAGGTCTAAAACGGTTGATCAAACCTTTGAATGTTGACGATGTAAATGTTCCAGTTTCTTCAAACTTAAATCCTTTATTCATCCAGATGCCATAACACATCAATGGGATCAATAATTCTGCTGCTGCAATACCGATTCTGAAATATCGATCCTTAACCTGCTCTGCGATCTGCCGCTCTTTGAAATCACAATCTTTTGCATTGGAATCGTCATCCATAACACGTCGATTGTATTTCTCATCGGCATCCCACACGCTCTTGTTCTCTTCGATTCTCAGCTTGTAAAGCTTCGTCAGATCATCGATCGCCATCGATTTTTCTTTGCTTCCGGAGCCCATTTCAGATAAAGCTTGAATCTGTGCTGCGATCTCCCCATTCAATAATTCTTCAATGTTTTGTTCTTCCATTTCGGTTCTCCTTTCAAATAATTATTAGGTTCATTCCATAATAGAGAGTGTTACTTATGCGAAATATAATTTTTCAGCTCAACCCGTAAGCAGACATAGCGTTTCTTATATATCGCATCTGCCCCGAAATGATCTAATTCGAGAAATAAATAAGGTCCGCTGTCTGGATCTGATTCGTCGACCCTCAGCGAACCTACCGGTTTCTCTCTGAATATAAATCTCGATACAAGCATTCCGATAACAACACCGATCAGTAATACGATTATTAAACTCATAGTCTCCCTCCTTTCAAAAAGTTTTCTAAAAATCACCATCCGGCAATTTTTCAAATATCAAATTAGCATGTTTTTCGGTAACCTCCGTCCTGTTTTCTAATCTAGGATAAAAAGAAAGAGCCCTTGTTAGGACTCAATCTCTTAAGAAATAAATATTACAATACCTCCGAAACTACCGTTTTCATAGCAATAGCCGCTGCTTTTGCATCGTAGGTTTTTGCTAACCCGATCATTCTATGACCGTCTGCCATTAGGTTAAATGCTTGTGCTTTCTGCACTTGCCTAATTCCAAGAGCTGACGGTACGAATGCGAGCATCAATGCTCCTGCCGACATCATACAAAATGCTGTTGCATACGTTACGATTTTTTCATGTTTATCCATAAAATATCACTCTCCTTTCATAAAGGACAATGCAAAACTTGCGAGAAAAAGAAAGAGCCCTTGTTAGGACTCAATCTTTGTTTTCATAATAACTTCTGTAACTTACTCGGCTTCTTTCAGGCTTGTTAGATTCTTTGAAATTGGCAAACGCTGTCAAAAAACTCCATACAACAGTTAATACTCCTGTTTCAAAAGCTAATACCACCGCTAACACAAATACCATAATATCCTTAAATTTCTGCATACTTATCTCCTTTCAAACAGTTGTTATAGTTTCCATAAAAGCGATTGTAAAATATGCGAATCACTTCCGTTCCCGGTTTAGCAACCAGAAAAATCGTCTGTACAATTCGTAATAGGTGTCTTTGCAGCACGGGATTCCTAATCTAACTTTCAAAATATCATAGGACCAGCCTTCGGTAACAGCTTTCAGAATATACGGAGCAAGCTGCTGATCTGTTTGCTCAGCCACTCTCTCAATCATGTCAGTGCGTTCTGAATAATATGCTCTTGCTATTCCCACTTTCGCGGTAGGATCACCCAATGTGTTTGTCGCTATAAACATAGCCCAATCAGCAGGTTTGCTGTTGAAACCGTCCAAAGAAGCATAAGCCTTTCTCCAAATTGGATACTGTAGACAAAAATGCTTCAGTTCGTAGTAGCGATGTTTCTCAATCCAATAAGGATTTTTCTCGGATAATTCCGGTCTGATTGTAGTTGCCATAATGTATTTCCTCCTTGTGAAATCTATTCTAGATTAAAAATGAGCAATGGTAAAAACAACCTCAGTGGAATGACCGCAAAAAGAAAGAGCCGCTGCTAGCGACTCATTCTCGTATTCCTAGATCGAATTTTTTGTAATTGAATACGCATATCAGATATTTCTTTTCTGATAGTTTCAACTTTCTGGTATTCATATCCTTTACATCTGAACATCATGTCCTCGAAATAATGGATTTTGCTCTCCAGTCTTTGTTCTTCACTACTCATACTGCACCTCCATAAAATGTGTATTCATTTCATAAAGGAGGGTGTAAATTTTGCGCTTTCCAGCGGAGCATGGTCATTTCACAAGGATAGTTTTCAAATCCAATCGTATCGCAGGTAATGATATTTTCTATTACCCCGATAATGACGTCCGCCTCATATTGTTTGTATGGGAAAATATGATCCGGCAAATTTCTATGGATACTTCTGCATCTAGGACACTTAAATCTTTTGACTGGAACATGTGTTGTCATACGCCTTTTCGTTCTTACAATTCTTGAAACCGTATCATAGTATTTCAAAGGAACGCCACAAGTTTCGCATACTGTTTTCATATACAATCATCTCCTAACTCCAAAATCGATTATACATGAAAACAGTTAAGCATCGCGCTGGTAATATATTCCATTTTCGATAACTTATAAACAATATAAAAAAAGAGTACCGTAATGGAATCCCACCGCGGTACCCTAAGTATTCATTCTAAGCACTGTAATTAGTATATAATTAGTAAAACAGCTTTTAAGCCAATCTTCGATGCTCATAGAGCCTTATGTTATGCGCTTTCTAAAAATATGATAGGCATCATAGTCGATAATTGCAATCATTTGGTTCCTCATTATTTATCAGAAATACTATTTTTCTTCCAGCAACAGCGTAACCGGATGCATCGGTACACTATATCCGCGCTCCTTAATCTCTTCCGTCATCTGATACAAATGGGAATGAACCCGGTACAGACAGGATTTTTGATTAAAATATGCAACCTTTTCAAACGGAAAACGAATCAGCTGCGGCAGCTCCATCCCAACGCCCAGCTCCAGAATCACCAAATTTCTGTTTAATGTCCCCTGCAGCCATTTGGTGTAGGTTTCCCAGCTATCTGTCGGATACACTCCACTATCCGTTTCTTCCTCTCCCTCTTTGGCTGGCGTCAGAATTCGATTTTCTTTCAGTCCTGCCTGTTCCAACAAACCGTCCTCGCATAGAGAAATCACAAAATAATTTTTATCCTTCAAAAGATCTGCCAGAACTTCATATGCCTTCTGAACCTGTTCTTTTTCACAGCCGCCCACTTTCTTTTGGCTTTTATGAAATGCGAGCAGCGCTGCCGCAGCGGGATCTGTTTGGGCGGTCTTGGCAAGCTCTGTAAAAAAAGGATCTTCCTGCGCTTCCTCTTTTACTGCAAACTCCGTTCCAATCCCGACAAGCACCATCTGCGCCTGTTCAATGGACTGTCTAATTTGTTCCAACATATCGTATCAACCTTTCTTAACTTCCTTTCGCCTGCAAATGCAGCCCGCAGACCGGAATCCAGAAATATTATATCAGACTTTAGTGTAGTAAACAACTACATTTCTTATTCGCATCTTCGATGCTTTCCGCTGCTGCGCAGCTCCTTTTGCTCATGAAGCGGCGCTCCCTTCGTGGGACTCAGCAGGAAGATTTTCGTGCAAGCGCGAAGCATCCTGTTGGGTCCCAAAAGTGAACTGAGATAACAAAAAACGTCTGTTGAGTTCTCAACAGACGTCCTTGTCATTATAGGTTCATACCTTCAAAACTGAACACTGAAATCCTCTTTCGTATCTTCCACATCCATTCCCAAC
>ERZ791887.114-NODE-114-length-89626-cov-16.069654_pt1 | contig 89626 bp, 82 predicted proteins | sample MGYA00510157_ERZ791887 | MGnify/ENA primary metagenome ERZ791887 (study PRJEB30046, sample SAMN00792112) | human gut metagenome | study: EMG produced TPA metagenomics assembly of the A metagenome-wide association study of gut microbiota in type 2... | reverse complement strand
GCCGCTCATAAAAGCGGCGTTAAATTTAAGGGGAGGCGCAGGATTTGACGTTTACCGTTTTTCTCCTTTGCCTCCGTTTTTTCTGATAGTCTGCACCGCCGTCTGATTTCATAAAAAAACATACATCCGACTTGTTTCTAAAACAAACCCAGATGTATGTTTAAATTTCCTTTTGTACTTTCCCAAAGTTGAAACATACATCTTAACCTAATCTCTTCTTTTCCTAAATTATCAGTCAAAAAAAGAGACACAAGTAACTTGATGTCTCAACCTACTCAGAAATTAGCACACTTTTTCAATTTTGTCAAGAGGATGGGCGGTTATGCATATGCTGATTTTCTAATGTCTGCAATACATCTAACAAGCCTATTTAACAAGACTTCCTCCGATTCAGTTTGTGGTTTCCATGTTAAAAAAACAAACTTATCTTCATTTTCTCTTGCGTATTGTTCTTTCAATCTTGTTTTCTCTTGATATTCCTCATTTCCCATCATGCCAAAAACTTCAACAATGCCAGCTTTTTTACATCCTTTAACTGTTATGATTCCATCTTCCAACCATTCAGCATCACCATATGCATTTTTAGTAAATGAATATGGTTTGTAAAATTTAACTTCTTGGTATAGTTTTCCATTCATAATATAATCCATAATTACATCAAAACACTTTACTTCATATGAACTTTCACAAAAAATGCCATATTTATTAACAAGCAACAACGTGAGCCTATCTATTTCTCCCTCTTTTCGTATATTATCGTTTTTATCTTTATATTTTTTTTCATATTGATATCCGGCTCCAATGATAATATCATTCTCTAAATCAAGGATTCTATTATTATAAGTGCTTTCATATTGATGTATCGCAATTCTTAACGCATCATATGTTATTTTAACATAGTAACCATTTATTTTTACTGAAAAATAACTCCTTATTTTATTTTTGTCATTGTTAGTCTTTATATTTACTAGTTCTTGATATGATATACTTGTACGTTCTTCATAATTAGATTTTTTTTCATCAATAGAATAAAATACAATTTTAATACTTGTTAGTCTATTATAAAAAAATTGAACTCCATTTTTATCCAATGAACATCCTGCAACAGTTCCTCCTCTATTGGAAATCCTTACATCCTTTGCTTGTCCATAGACTTCTTTGCTAAACTTTTCTTCCAATTTTAACTTTATTTTCGTTTCATCTGTATCGCCTTCTTTCAAAGTAAATCTACATGCTTGGCGATACGAAACTTCTAAGTTAATCTTCTTTACTAAAGCAGACAATCTCATCCTTTGTTGTTCTGTATGTCCGGTATCTCTTCTTTTTTTATGCTCATCTCCCGTTTCTGCTACTAATCTATTTGGTCTCTCAAACAAATTTTCATAAACTCTCGCAACTAATTTCCCATCTTCTTCCTGCTGCAACGGATTAGCATATGCTATTCTTTTTTGATAGTCCTCATTTTTTCTACATGCCTCATCATGTTGTCTAGTAAATTCTGGATGACATGGTATTAGTCTTAAATCTACCGAAAAATGATATTTCAATTGTTTCTCCGGATAACAACATTTACATATATAAATTGTCCCCTTCGTATATGCAGATTCCTTCTGAGTCTTACTCAACGTATATGGATCTAATTCGTCTCCAGTTTCATTATTAATCATTATAAAACTTCCCATATTATACACACTTTCTTTATAACTATATCTGTTTTTGTCACCCATCAGTTCTTAATACTCAACTATGTAATCATCAAGAAATAGTTGCATCTTCTCCAAACTTTTCCCTCATTTTTTCATAGCTCATCTGTAATTCTATTTTCCCTTTATACTTTTTATCTTCTTCATTTATCCTACAATATTTAACAAACATAGGTTTACATACTTTACACTTATTATAATCTATTGCATATTCACATGAATTTTCACACGGAACTAAAATCTGCTCCGCCTTATCTTTTAAAATATTTATGCTCCATGTTTCTGTATCTTCTGCCTCCTTACCACACTTCATATTACACTCAACTGTAACCATCATAATATTTTCAATCAAAAAATTTTCTAATTTACTTACATACAGTTCTGCAAACTTTAAATATTTCTTTATGTCATCCAATACATATACAATATTTTCATATGGATGTTTTGGAAATACATTTCCCATATCCGCTTGTATTTTTCCATTATTATTCCTATGAAAAAGATATGAAGATGTCCCATCCAACGAATGCGTAAATTGATTCCTTAACTTTGTCCTAACTTCTTGATGGTCTGCGCAGTTTAAATACTTTCTTATTTTTTTCACTTCAGAATTACCAAGTTTTCTCCTAACATCAACATCATTCAAAAAAGAAAATATACTTATTTCCCTATCTTTATCATATCCACACTTAAAAAACTCATTTATAAACTGCCGAAGTAAGTCCCATAATACAATATCTCTATACACAGCATCCTCCAAATAATAAGCATACATCTGAGAATTTTCCGTTTCTTCCAATGGCCAATTCATTTTAACTGCATATGCATAAGACCTGGATATTGCATAGGTAAAATTATTAATGACTTTGTTAATTCTGATAAGCCATTCTGTTGAATTTCTTGCTCTCATTACTTCTTCTGTAATCTGTAATTGTTCTTCTCTGTATAATCGACACTCATCTAAAACTTTAATAGAATCAATACTTTTTTCAATATACTCCTTAATCTCTTTATCTGAATTAAACTTTTTCACACAATCCCCATCCTTTAATAATAATGATATAAATAAACTGCTAACATTCCTACCACTCTTATTTATCAACAACAAATCCTTTTCTAGTATAAGTTTATTATATCATGGAAGCTTTATTAATGAAGTTCATTCTCAAAATTGGGATGAAGCAGGCTTTTCTCTATGCCTGTTCACACTCAATGCGGAAAATATAGTAGCAGGCAAAATTACCAAAAATCTTCCGATCCGCTTCCAGCTTGCTGATGTCCGGCACATTCACCCCGTTGTTCTGTAGATAACGGAAATAGATACGGACACTGTCCATGAACCGGTTGTGCTGACTGGTGCGGTAGCTGTCGTTCTCGGCTTTCTCTTCTCTGCTCATTTCGCTGAACCGATACCGCATCGTTGCATACTTGTAGGCAAACTCCTTTACATCTGCATACAGTTCTGCGGCGGTCTCGTCCTTTTCCTTCTGCGCTTCCAGTACCTGATATACTTCCTCAAACTTCTCTAATTCCATGCTGCTTTCTCCTTTCGCTTTCCCTTACTTTTATCCTGTATTTTATTATGAATGTTTCGACACAGGATGTCAAATATTCTTCCTACAACCACTCGTTGGTACAACTGTTTTTTCGAGCCTTTCTTCACTGATTATCTTTTGGAAAATGATTTTATGAAAAATAAATCTGCCGTAAGGTGTAGCTTTTCTTATTTTTCAGTTCTCTTTTCAAAAGCATTTTTCATTCTTTTACATCGCAGATGTGACAAGCTCTGCTTGTTTCAGGGCACCCGAAGGAACGTCCGGTGGACGTTTCAAGGGCAAGCTACGCGAAGTATAGCGCAGTAAGAGGTTGCGTCGGCTATGCCGACCGCAGCGAAGCTGCGTCACAACCTCTTATGCCCTTTTTGCTTTCCGGAGCCTTTAGCGGAGAAAGCAATGAGATTTCTGCGAAAACCCCGTAACTATGCGGGGTTGAGCCTGTAAACGAGCCGTCAGAATATTGGCACTTTTCTGTAAACATTGTTTACAGCTGTAAACGAGAGTGCCAGAATGCCCGTAAAACGGGCATTTTTTAAGTGAACTTGTTTACAAGCCGTAAGGGTCTGTGACGACGTGTAAACGGGACGCTATTTGCAAAATTTGTAAACAATGTTTACAAGAAAGTTCTTTACGCAGACCTTAGACTGCATCGTAAGGTTCTGCGCAGCTTGTCCTAAAAAATAAGTTCCCTTACGGAAACCTTCTAAAAATATGTGACCGCTGCCGGTCGTTCTGTGCATCGTGCCATCCCTTTTTCTTTCAAAAGTGAACCATTCCATGTACCGGTTTCCGCCCAGATGTGGGTCAATCTTGGGCGCATATTGGTACACAAATGTAGGGAATGCCTGTTCTTTCCTTTTTGGTACAATGATTGTACCAAGTCTGGGACTGTTTCGGTACATCATTGTTCCATTTTTGGGTATCTGTTTTTCTGTTCCACTTCCGGTACAGGAAATGTACCAAAATAAACCCAAAAGTGGTACATTCTCTGACCCGGAAAAGTTCAGCCCAGACCTGGTACAATCCGTGGCTCATTCTGCTCCCAAAGATGGTACATTATCTGTCTAAAAAAATGGGCGGCCTTTCGGCTGCCCGTAGATTCTCTAGTTTATTCTAAATAAAATTATATACCTTTTTCCGTGAACGCCTTCTGAGTCTCGCCATCGCATATATGATCTGAAATTCTGCGTTCCACTTCTTGATATTTGTCGCCCCAAAGACTGTCATCACAACGGTAAGGATTGTCATGCTAAGGCTTGTGCAAAACAGGCACTCCACATACTTTGCTACCAGTACTCCCACAAGAACCATTCTGACCGGAACGGGTACTGCAAGAAGAATCTGTAATAACGTTCTCTCCATCAAGCAGAACAGGACAATCCATAAGTCTCTGATACCTGAAAGCATTCTCTTCCTCATATTTGCCACACTCCTTCCAAGCACCCTGTCGGCAGTCCGGCGGACTGCAAAAAAAGAACCTGCAAAAGCAGGTTCCTTAAATGAGTGAAAAGCCTTGTCGAAGAATGGTGTTCCAGTTGCTTTTTTGATAAAGAAAACGTACAATGATTACCACCTTCTTGTCTTCGTCTATGGTATAAAACGCAAGATAATTGTTTACCATAATAAATCGAATTCCCCACCCAGCCAACACGGGATCATCCACCAGCTGTAGTTTTTCCGGCATCTGGGTCAGTTCACCGATTTTTTCCGTTGCAACATCCAACAGATGGTCTGCTGCCTGTGGGTTCTTCAAGACAAATTCGATGTAATCTGCTGCTTTCGCAATGTCATGCTCCGCAGTTTTGGTGATGTGTACCTGATAATTCATCTTCTACGGCGGCTCCGAATATCAGCCATGGCTTCTTGGAACGGTCTGGTATTGCCAGCGGCAATATCGTCCATTCCTTCCTTAATCTGGCTATATAATTCAAAGCGGCTGGTTAATTCCTCGTATGCCTCAATGCTCATTACAGCAAGGTCACCTTTTCCATTCTTCGTAATAAAAACAGGTTCCGGGTAGTTATGACAGTAGGTCGATATTTCATTATAATTGTTCCGCAAGTCAGCACTTGATTTAATCGTCGGCATAAAAGCACCTCCTTCTGTGATAGTAAAATTATACACAAATTTTGTTATGCAGTCAATGGAGTATGCTATTATTCTTTGCGGTATGCTTTCCTTTATTCCTCTGTCAACAATCCTCCCTTGCACACACGGTCTCAATGTCAGCACTCAAAATATCGAAATGGCAGTCCTCACATTGCAGTAAGATATTTTCGGGGTTATCTTCCTCACCCTCGAACGTGATTTTTACATTATGCCCCATGTGCTTCTGTAGAGCATTCCATAAGTCCATATCTCGATCCATAATTCTTTACCATTCTGTCTAACGACAGCCTTTCTTTTTCGTATTGCACCCGGTCTGTACAGCAGACCTTCCACAAAATAGGAAAAGCGGACGCATCAGCGTCCGCCTTGGTACTCGCTATTTAATTTCCGAACGACACTTCCGCATCAGGGTTCTGCTCCTGCCACTTTTTCAAGCCGTCTTCCTGCGTGGGCGGGGTCATAGACCAGCCTACGTTCGAGGATGACGTGTCAGTGTTCTCATCGGCAGTCTTAGGAGCTGCTGCGACAGTGTTTTCCGTTACGATAGGTTCTGTGCAGGATGCAACAGAAGAGTCTGCGTTCGTGAATACTTCGTATGCTACGATGGTGTCATTCACATCCAGTCCACCCATGTTCAGCGGGATTCTCTTTATTGCTACAGCACCAGCTACATGTCTGCTGTCCATGTAGTTGTTATAATGTCCCTGGCTGTCATGCCATTTCTGGTGGATGAAGGATGCGCTCACTTCGTCAGGTTGTCCTGCCTGATAATTTTCTGCTGTGGTGGCACCTGTATGTCCATTATCTGCATTACATCTTTCTACTGCAAGATTGTACAGGTCTTCTGACCATGCCAGTTCGGGGATACCTGCTGCACTACGTTCGGCATTGACCATTGCAAATACCTGTTCTGCCATGGCTCTGTCGAAGTATGCGTCTTTGCTTGTTGTGGTGGTTGTATTTCCAGTAGCACCATCACCGTGAGTTTTCATGAAGTTCTCAATCTGTTCTTCGGTAATACCAAAGGTGTCGTCTACTGTATTACTTGCATACTGGTTTCCAGCAGCACTGTTGTTACCAGTTGCTGCAGCGGTATTCACAGCAGGCTTTTCGGATACGATGTACCTGTCACTTACATAACCAGTGGTGTTATTTAATTTAAAGCGATACCATCCAGTCTGGTCGCATTTACCCGTAACGGTGATTTCTTCACTGGCTTTCAGGCTGCCAATCTTCTTACCATCGGTACTGGGCAGGTCTCTGATATTTACTGCGGACTTTGCATACATGGTCTGGCTTAATTCCGAATAAGTATACCCTGTGCTTACAGCAGTGGGTTCTACAGATGCTGCTGTGGGTTCTACAGATGCTGCTGTGGGTTCTACAGCGGGTGCAGGAGATTCTGCAGGGGTCTCGGTAGGAGCAGCTTCTGATTCCGTGGGAGTCTCAGCAGGCTCTACCGTGGGTTCTGTTGTCGGTTCTGCTACAGTTGTTTCAGTAGATTCTACAGAAGTGGCTTCTGCAGCTGTTACAGAGGTGGTCTCTGTGTTGGCAGTTTCTTTACTGCCACATGCGGTCAGCATCAGTGTTGCGCAAAGGATTGCTGCTACGGCTTTCGCAGTAGGCTTGTGTGTTCTGTGTTTCATAGTTGGTTTTCCTCGCTTTCGTTGAGAGAATTTATTTCGAGCGATTAACTTTTGTTTTCATGTGATCGTTCTCTATCGTTCTTACATTATAGTCAATATATTAGGTATAGTCAAGAAATTAAGTATGATACTCTTTTTATAACATTTAAACAGGAGGTTCAATCTAACAACATGATATCATACAAGCCTTTCTTTGACACCTTACTTCGTAAGAACATGACAGAATACGAGCTGATTTTTAGGCACGGTGTTTCCGCTAATACCATTCACCGCATGAAAAAGGGGGAAGCAATCACTACAAAGACACTCGATGTGCTCTGCTACATCCTCGATTGTCCTGTTTCTGACATTATCGAGCATGATAAGACAAAGTAAAATCGACAGGAGCTAACGCCCCTGTCGTTTTTTTGTTTTATGAAAATCATTCAAAAACTACATCTTCATCTACAAAAATGCCATCTGCACCGATCTCATCAAATGCAAATGCCATGTCATCACTCATTCTCATCAAGTAATATTTTCCATCATTTGCCATAAATCCGCTATAATGTGAATCATAGACATCGCCCGATTTAATCTTATTGGTGCTGGAAATCTCTATCCAGTTTTCCCTCTCTAAAGCCAATGTTTCCTTATCCACATTATTTCCGGATGCATCTGTATAAATAGAGAAACCGTAGCGAGGTTTCGCAATACCACCCTGCTCTGCCAATTTCGTATTTATTTCATTTATAATGTAATCCTTTGCAGCATTTACCTGATCCTGCACACTATTTAGGTAATCTGGGTCTAATTCCTCTCCACCTTCTGATGTAGTTCCACTAATTTCCCTATATGCATCATCAAGTGCTATCATTGCAATTGTATCACTATCTGTTGAATCGGATATGGAATTCTCTGCATCTTGTCTAAGTTCATCTTTATGTTGATGATAATACATCAAAACTTCATTTCTGTTGTTCCAATCATCCTCTACCCATGAAATGATCTCTTCGTCGGTCATTTTCGATAACTCTGCAAATGTCTTGCTCTTTGTCGTGCCCAAATCAAGATAAGTTCCATCTCCATACACCACATAAACGTCCGGTGTTGCTTCCTTATCAATCGCATCACATAAATACCAGACGCTTACTTCATTATTCGTAAACAACTGGCTAAATGTGCCAACGTTTTCATTCTTTGTGTCAGCTTCTTTTTCTGTGTTTGTTCTTGCGCTGCCATTACTGCTGCTTGTAGTATCTTTACTGCCGCAGGCAAATAAACTCAGAGAGAGAATCGCCATCATACTTACCATCATTAGTTTTCTTTTCATTATTATTTCTCCTCATAAATAAGATTTTTTGTAGCTTTCTATATTATAGTCAATCTATTGAGCATAGTCAAGAAATTAAGTATATAAAACAACCACCTACAGCAATCAATCACTGCAGGTGGTCTTTATTACTCTTCTTCTACAAACGCATTCAGGGTGTTTTTCTCACGATTATAGTAATACACGTTGTCTGTCAGGAAATCATCCACACTTACTTCTGTACGATTGACCTTACAAACCATCTGGTACAGTTCCTCTGCACTTGTGCTACTGCTTTCGGGCACTATCAAAACTTCATGGACAGAACTGGGAAGGATGTAGAGGTTCGCATTTAATTTTTCTGCTACGATTTTCAACACATCCTGATAGAGCATATTTACCGCACCGTAGTAATTCTGCTTATTGGTCATTATATACATCTGCCAGTCTGGATCCTGTACAATCTCTATCATCAGTTCCTCTGTACTCGCTGCCCGCCGTCTTGCATCCCTGTCTTCTTTCGTCTCAAATAAGATTCTTTGCAAAGGTGTAACGGTAACATGAAGCAGGCTTTTTGTGTTATATCTGGCATATCTGTTTAATTCCTCTTCATCTACGCCCCACAAAACCGCAAGGTCATTCGTAACCTTTACGACTGCCGTTCTCTGTGCATCCCTGCCAAGAAGAATATAGTAGATAACAGCCATATCATGTACTATGCGGTGGGGAAGCTTTTCTAACAGCTCTCTGTTCTTTTCTGCATTTATAAGCTGCATACAGATTTTCCCACAGATATTCGAGAAATCTTCAAAGTCCGGTTTCGGCATATCCTTCATTCCGTTCTCTTCGTAGATTTCCGTGACTTCATCGCATATCTGTTCTACGCTGTAGCCATTCTGAATGTATCCGTCAATATAGATAGTCGGTGCCATGATGCTTCCCGGAGCATATATAGAAATACCGTGAAGTAACAGTCCGTTGTTCTTCCTCACCTCTGCCAGCTGTATTCTACAGTTCGGGTATCGCCTTTCCATTTCTTCCTTTACCGCTTCTTTCATATCTACTGCTTCTGCTAACATACTTCTCTACCTCCATCTTTTTTCCTGCTTTCTTCACGCTTCACGTAAAGTTCTGCGTGCTTTTCTCTGAAACTGTAATAATCGTCTCCTGCTACAATAATGTGGTCGAATAATTTAATCCCCATAATTTCGCAGGCTCGCATCAACCCCTGTGTCACATCAATGTCCTGCGTCGATGGGTTCGCCGTACTACCCAACCCGGGGTGATTATGTGCCAGAATGATTCCGGCTGCATTGGTCAGAAACGCCCTTTGCATAATCTCCCGGATCCCTACGGTGGCTGAATCAATTACTCCGTGACTAACTTCGGCATAAGTTATCACATGAAGACTGGCAGATAAGAACATCACATATAGTTTTTCTTCCGAAAAGTCTTTCATGTGAAAAACATTATTCAGCACATTTACAACCTTCTCAGGGGAATTTACTTTCAGCCGTTGCTCTCCCACATATTCCCCTCGGTATTCAGCCACCGTCTCGCTGACCAGATACGGCAGCTTCCTTTCATCCAGTCTCACGTCTACAACATCTATATTCATTGCCGTTACCTCCTTCATGGTCTCTCCCGGCATTGACAAATGCAAAAGCCGCCAAGAAGATGTTAATAGATTGCTCTACATCTTCCTGGCGGCTTGCCCTTTGATATATTCTTCTTTTATTCGTACTGTTCTAAAAATTTCAAAGCATCCCTGCTCCTTCTGTGCCGTCAGGCATGGGATGCTTCTATAAAAAATAGCGATACTGTATGAGGTGTAATTACCTACAATATCGCTACTTTCCTGTAGATTCTATCTACAATTACCATTCTCTCTGTGGCATATTTCTGTATACAACAATGCTATACAGGATGTTCAACTTGTTACAGTTTAGTTCACCCCAGTTCATCTCATTGTCAATGCATAAATAGCCTTTCTTCATTTTCATATATTTCGTAAAATGTATTAATTCCATTCCAAATATACTCAGATAGCTGTTTTTCTTCGTCTTTTTCCTTCAACAGATTTAAAAAATCAATTTTGTCTTCCCGTGTTCTTATAAAAGTATCATCCTGTAGTTGTAAAATTTTAGATAGGTTCTGATTAAATGGTTTCGCCATATCATACTCATCCTTGTTATAGTATAATTGACTAATAACTTGGATAGTACTCAATACATTATCTTCCTCAAATCCCAACAAATGCGCAACTCCTATTTCCCCTGCATCATATTTTTTTATTTTTCCAACCAATAAATCAACTTCTTGCTTTAAGATGCGAATAGATAAGATCATTGTAGATGTTATTTTTACCAGTCGTTCTATAAAAAATCTCCATAATTTTTGATCAATGTCCTGCGGTTTCATTGCAGTAAAACAACGTATTTTGCTCCCATCACATATAACTCGTCTAAATACCGTCTTAGTACTGCTTCCATCTATACGATATAAATATAATTTATATGAAGAATTATCTGTTCCTTTTTGAAGTACATCATCCGGCGTTTTACCAATTTTTACTCTGTACGCAATAGTTTTCCATAAATCAAATATAACATATCTGCACCCATCTATTTCATCGTATTGAAATAATGCATTTGTCCCTATTTCCGATAATTGTTCAATAACGATATTGTAATAGCACGGATCTACTATAATATCTACAAGCTCCTCATTATTTTTTCCCAGAATATAATCTACTATTTCCTTACACTCTTCCGTATATTCCTCAATGTTATTAACATAACAGTACCATTCATAAGCTATTTTCGCCACAGTGTGCACAGCATAATAGCCAAAAAAATTATCCGCAGTAATCTCCTTGTGCAAAGTAACTGTACTGATATCAACCGGCGTTGCATTTCCTTTACTGATTGCCTCCAATTTTTCCATAGGAGCCAGCAATACTTTTTCTCCCTCCTCATCATATCCTGACACAACTTTTTTAGGAGCAAATAAAGATTCTTTAGTACTCAATTTAACATTGTGAATTTTTTTGCCATTTATTGATACGTCAGCTGTATACTGAATCGAATTTCCATCACGTGTCAAAAGCCCTAAACTATTTCTAAAAAAATTCATGTCATCAACAAATTTCTTTTCGTACATATCATTCGTAAAGCCATTATGTTCTTTACATACAAATGTTTTCGTCAATTTGGCACCTGTAATTGCATAAGTAATTATATCTGATGATGTAAGATGATTTTCTGCATTACAATATATACATTTCATTTTCTTCTCCAATCCATTATAGCTAAATAAAAAGGGCTACATATAGTAGCCCAATGGGAATTGCAGGATTCGAACCTGCGGTGTCTTCATGTCATATTAGTCTTTACTTTCCCACATGCTCCTGCATAATTTTGTACAAATTCCCAGAACTACCTGTACCCACCATGATGCTTTTTACAGTTGCTATTATTGTCATAATCGTACCCCCTGATACTATAAATCTAAATTGAAACTGACCTTTGAGTTTTTGAGAATACATGACAGAGCAACATGAAAAAATGCCAACTAATACTTCTAACCATGACAATTTAATTTTCTATATTTTAATTTCTAACTCTCTCATCATATAATACAAGTTATTGGTCTTAACCCCGAATGCTCTTGCCACATCTGGTATTTTAGCATTTTTATTTGGAGTCTTGGGGCTTAAACCACTTGACGAAACTTCTGATGTTATGATTGTATAATCATTTACTGCCGCCGCTGCAATCAGCCACGGGTCTGCAATATAAGCCGGTGCCCAGTTCCGTAACGCCTGCGGTTTATATAGACCACAACTCTGCACATACTGTAGGACTTCCTGATACTTGTTTATAATAGCCTGCTCACCATGGTTACAGATTACAAATCCCGTCTGCTTGTCTAACCAATCAGACAATTGATCCTTTCCCTTATCAATCTCATCTTTTACCATGTCAAGCAATATCATTCTTCCGGTATCCAGACGTTTCGCTAATTCCTTCCAATAGGTCGGTATTAAATCAAATGCATAATATTGTCTGTATGGTGTCATAAATGAATTGGAATCAATTAAAAACTTTTCTTCTACCATTCTACACCTCCAAACTGCTTCGCAACCTCAGAAAACGTCTTGCGGCTAGTGTTGGTCAGACGATATGCTTCCGTATAAGAAGTTCTCCCCATATTAATGCTCTCGCATAATGCTTTTACAAAATGCCCATCCAAGCGAGATCCCATCGTGTTGTAATAATTACCTCCACCACTACTTTCTCGATTTTCCCTCATCTGATTATAATTGTCGATTGCTGTCTGTACTACTTTGTTATATACATCCTGTGTTATCTTTTTACAATCAAATGCTTTCCTTGCAATCACACTTTCCCCACATCTAAAATATCCTGCCAATTCCGTAATAACCGTATATATGTCTGCGCTATCATCCCATCTATTCAAAAAAACTTGTTTAGGGACAATCAACTCTCCTGCTACAGCATTGCACATCGTTTCCACATCACTTACACCGCTTATGCTGTTATGCCTGTCATTATATAAGTCATCTATTCCAAGCCAAATATGTGCGGTCTCATGCAACAAAGAAAATAACCGGGCTCCATTAGAATCTGCGGCATTAATAAAAATAAGCGGTGCCCATTCATCCACCATTGCAAATGCTCTGAACTCATTTATATCCAACGCCCTATGCGTATTCTTTCCTACAACACCATTCATCATTACAATAGTGCCGCATATCTCCAGTTGCCTTCTAATGAAACCAAACGCTTCTCTGGAATCTTTGCACTTCTCATACCATTTAATGTCTAATTCCAAATCTTTACGAATTCTGTCCACAACAAGTTGAACATTTCTCGTATCCTTCATACACCCTACCAGTGGAAGCTCTTCAAAGCCCACTTCCTGCCTGTAATCTTTCATCCAGTCCTGAATGTTCTCCATTTCATGAACCGTGTCTATCAGATTACGACTTGGATTTGCAAGCTGGATACTATCAACTGTCCGATATTCCAAAAGTTCCATCTGCTCCACAGGTGGCGTCTGTAGGAAGAAATAGCCTAACGGAATATTAGCTTTTCTGCTAAAATCCTCTATCTGATTAAAAGTAGGAGTTTTAGTACCATTAAGCCATTGAACAATATTATTCATCAATTTATCGCCAAGTTTTTCTTTCTGTGTTTGGCTTAAAGCCCAACTTATTATCTCAGGTTGAATATTAACATTTACTGCCGGCATAATGCTACCTCCTTCCCATCAGTATTTCAATATTATTATAACAGAAATTTTCTACCGTTGCATCATAAAAAAATACTTGTTCTGAACAAATTTTCTAATTATTTTCCTTATCTAATAGCCCTCTTTCCTAGTAAAATTTCAAAGCATCCCTGCTCCTTCTGTGCCGTCAGGCATGGGATGCTTTTTCTGCCAACTCTCTTCTTTACAACCGAAAAGAACCCCATTACCGATATTTCTACCAGTAACGAGGTTCTTATACCCTATATTTATACTACTATCCACATCTCCGCTGTTAGATCGTACCACTGTCTTTTTCGGAGATATGCCCCATAATTCTTGCGATAACGCAATGCCTTCTCGTAATCTATCTTCACCTCATAGAGGTAAAGCAGATGATTACCTTTTAGCCTATCTTTCGGCAATAGCAGCCTGTGCGGCAGCCAGTCTTGCGATAGGTACGCGGAAAGGTGAGCAGGACACATAGTCCAGACCAATCTTGTGGCAGAACTCTACGGAAGAAGGATCTCCACCGTGCTCACCACAGATACCAACGTGCAGCTTAGGATTTACAGGCTTACCAAGCTTGATAGCCATCTCCATCAGCTTGCCGACACCTGTCTGATCCAGCTTAGCGAACGGATCGTTCTCGAAGATCTTGGTGTCATAGTAAGCGTTCAGGAACTTACCTGCATCATCACGGGAGAAACCGAAGGTCATCTGAGTCAGGTCGTTGGTACCGAAGCAGAAGAAATCAGCTTCCTTAGCGATCTCATCAGCAGTCAGAGCTGCTCTGGGGATCTCGATCATGGTACCTACTTCGTACTTCATATCTACACCGGCAGCTGCAATCTCAGCATCAGCTGTCTCGACAACTACCTTCTTAACGAACTTAAGCTCCTTCACTTCACATACCAGAGGGATCATGATCTCAGGCTCTACATTCCAGTCGGGATGTGCCTTCTTAACCTCGATTGCCGCACGGATAACAGCCTTGGTCTGCATCTTGGCAATTTCAGGATAAGTAACAGCCAGACGGCATCCTCTGTGACCCATCATAGGGTTGAACTCATGCAGAGAAGCGATGATGGTCTTGATGGTCTCTACGCTCTTGCCCTGTGCCTTAGCCAGCTTCTCAATGTCAGCTTCCTCGGTAGGAACGAACTCATGCAGAGGCGGATCCAGGAAACGGATGGTAACAGGGTTGCCCTCCAGAGCCTCATACAGCTGCTTGAAGTCGTTCTGCTGATAAGGCAGAATCTTCTCCAGTGCTGCTTCTCTCTCCTCTACAGTGTCGGAACAGATCATCTCACGGAATGCTGCGATTCTGTCCTCTTCGAAGAACATATGCTCAGTACGGCACAGACCGATTCCTTCAGCGCCCAGCTCACGAGCCTTCTTAGCGTCTGCAGGAGTATCTGCATTGGTACGAACTTTTAACTTACGATATTTGTCAGCCCAAGCCATTACACGGCCGAACTCACCGGCGATGGTAGCATCAACAGTCTTGATCTCGCCATCATAGATGTTACCGGTAGTACCATCGATGGACAGCCAGTCACCTTCATGGAAGGTCTTGCCAGCCAGAGTGAACTGCTTGTTCTCCTCATCCATAGCGATATCGCCACAACCGGATACACAGCAGGTACCCATACCACGAGCAACTACTGCTGCGTGAGAGGTCATACCACCACGAACGGTCAGGATACCCTGGGAAGCCTTCATACCGGTGATATCTTCAGGAGAGGTCTCCAGACGAACCAGAACAACTCTCTCTCCTCTTGCATGCCATTCTTCTGCATCTTCTGCGGTGAATACGATCTTACCACATGCAGCTCCGGGAGAAGCACCAAGACCCTTGCCGATAGGAGTTGCAGCCTTCAGAGCAGCGGTATCGAACTGAGGATGTAACAGAGTATCCAGGTTACGAGGATCGATCATTGCAACTGCCTCTTCCTCGGTTCTCATGCCCTCATCTACCAGATCACAAGCGATCTTCAGAGCTGCCTGAGCGGTTCTCTTACCATTTCTGGTCTGTAACATGTACAGCTTACCATGCTCAACAGTGAACTCCATATCCTGCATATCTCTGTAATGATCTTCCAGAGTCTTACATACTTCCTGGAACTGAGCAAATGCCTCAGGGAATTTGTCAGCCATCTCAGCGATCTTCATAGGTGTACGAACACCTGCTACTACGTCCTCACCCTGTGCGTTGGTCAGGAACTCACCGAACAGGCCCTTAGCACCGGTAGCCGGATCTCTGGTAAATGCAACACCGGTACCACAGTCATCACCCATGTTACCGAATGCCATAGACTGAACGTTAACAGCAGTACCCCAGGAATAAGGGATATCGTTATCACGACGATAAACGTTTGCACGCGGGTTGTCCCAGGAACGGAATACAGCTTTGATAGCGCCCATCAGCTGTTCCTTGGGATCATCAGGGAAGTCTACACCGATCTTAGCCTTGTACTCAGCCTTGAACTGGCCAGCCAGTTCCTTCAGATCATCAGCAGTAAGCTCAACGTCCTGCTTAACACCCTTCTTCTCTTTCATTGCATCGATCAGCTGCTCGAAGTACTTCTTACCTACTTCCATAACAACGTCGGAATACATCTGGATAAATCTTCTATAGCAGTCCCAAGCCCAACGAGGGTTGCCGGACTTCTCAGCGATTACGTTAACAACGGTCTCATTCAGACCAAGGTTCAGAATGGTATCCATCATACCGGGCATGGATGCTCTCGCGCCGGAACGAACGGATACTAACAAAGGATTCTCGTGGTCGCCGAACTTTTTGCCGGTGATCTCTTCCATCTTAGTAATGTACTCGTTGATCTGACCCTGGATCTCTTCATTGATCTCGCGTCCATCTTCATAATACTGTGTACATGCCTCTGTTGTAATGGTGAAGCCCTGAGGAACCGGCAGACCAATGTTGGTCATCTCAGCCAGATTCGCGCCCTTACCACCAAGCAGTTCGCGCATGTTTGCATTACCTTCGGTAAACAAATATACCCATTTCTTCATACTTCTTTGTCTCCCTTTTTATAATATTTTTGACAAAACTTTGTAACCCAAACCATTACCGGAGCATTTCGGCCTCGGTTTTTAGTACTTTGATATTGTAACAATCTACCAATATAATATCAAGCCGAAATTGATAATTTTTTGACAGACTACCGATTTTCGTGCATAATGTTGAAAATAGCTATTGCGTTTTTGTTTGTTTTGTCTAGTACTTTGGTATTATGTAACCGCTTACATTTGTTCAACTTTCTTTACATGCTTTTTACAGAAGCTTTTTGCATAAAAAACTCCCACCGGATTTTTCCGATGGGAGTCTTTGCACTTTTATTCCATATACAATTCTAATCCAGCATGCCGTCTTTGATCACATTGTGGTCACGCAGCAGTTTTTCCACTACAGTGCCCTTCACTACGCGAAGCAGCGGCTTCTTCAGTGCATTTAAAGGTCCGGGCAGTTCAATCTCCAGAGGAGACATACCATCCATCAGCTTCACGCTGCTGTCCAATAACTCTCTGACATCATATACGCTTCCCCATACCTCAGGTACACCTCTGTCTACACCTAACAGTCCATAGACAGCCTCCATAGCGGTTCTCACGGAATACTCTGTGGTGAACACGGTGTCTCTCGGGGTCTCTGCAAACTGGCCTAAGAAAGCGAAGTTCACACAGCCGTCGGGAATGACATCGGGACGGTCACCCTTGGTTCTGGGCATGAAGAATGCGGTAATATAAGGCATCATGGTAGGTACGCAGACTGCGCTGTGCTCTGCCAGATCCTCGATATCTTCTACGGGCACACCTAAGTGATACAGCCACTCTTCGGTGATCTCTTTACCGGTACAATCCTTCATGGGCTTCTTAATATAATCGCCGGGTACGTCGGTAAACAGACCGTATACCCATACACATACCTGATTCTTGTCCTGTTCCTTGAACTGTCCCTGACGGTTGATTGTCCAGCTCATGAGCCACTTGGAATCCTGGCAGCTTACGATACCGCCGGTTACGACCTTACCGCTTCTGGGGTCACGCTTACAGATATTGGTGATATAAGGAATGATCTTGTCATCCAGTGTAGTCACGGTAGCGGATTCCCAGTTAGTCTTGGAGACATCAGAACAGAACTTCTCGGGATGTCCGAAGGAAGGATCCTGTTTTGCGATATTTTTCCACAGGCTCCATACGCCGCTGGTGCGAACCTCCGCGTCACCGTTGGGTGCATGGTTCTGGTCACCGTAGATAGTACCCTCGGTACAGCTTCCGTTGGTAACGAATACCAGGTCATTCTCGGTGAGGACAATGCCCTTCTCTACACCTTTTACCTTACACTCAATAGCCTTTGCTACCTTTTTGCCGTCATTGATATCGAAAATAACATTTGTCACTTCGGTGTTGAACTGGAAGTCCACACCTGCTGCCTCCAGATACTTCTTCATAGGAAGGATCAGAGACTCGTACTGGTTGTACTTGGTGAACTTCAGCGCACTGAAGTCAGGCAGCCCGGAAATATGATGGATAAATCTTTGGAAGTAAAGCTTCATTTCCAGTGCGCTGTGCCAGTTCTCGAAAGCGAACATGGTTCTCCAATATAACCAGAAGGTGGAGTTAAATACTTCATCATCGAAAACATCTTCAATGGTCTTGTCATACAGATCCTCGTCCTTTGTCATGAACAGCTTCATGATCTCCATGCAGCCCTTCTGGCTTAGATTGAATTTGCCATCGGTATGGGCATCCTGTCCACAATCCTTCGTTGCACGGCACAGAGAATAGTTGGGATCTTCCTTGTTCAGCCAGTAATACTCATCCAGTACGCTGGCTCCGGGTACTTCCAGAGAGGGAATGCTGCGGAACAGATCCCACAGACATTCAAAATGGTTTTCCATCTCACGTCCGCCACGCATGACGTAGCCTCTGGCAGGATCAAAAATACCGTCACAGGCACCGCCTGCGATATCCATTGCCTCTAAGATGTGAATATGGGAACCGGGCATCTGTCCGTCACGTACCAGGAAGCACGCTGCTGCTAAAGATGCCAGACCGCTGCCTACGATGTAAGCGTTCTTCTCATCCACTCCTGCGGGCTTCTTAGGTCGTGCGAAGGCTTCGTAGTTACCGTTGGAATAATAGATGCCTTTGCTGTTTTTGTCATATCTGCCAAGTTCAGTGTTTCGGTAGTCCTGCTTTGCTGCCTTGACGGCTGCCTTTCTCTCTTCTTTCTTCACCTCTGCCTTATGTCCCTTGGTTACTGCTGCCACTGCGCCTGCACCTACTGCCAGCGCTGCCAGTCCCAGTCCGATATTATTCTTTTTTGCCATAATGATTACCACCTTTCTTTGATGACTCTCAAATGTTTTTCTGTTTACAAGTAGTATCCTACTTCTTTTTTATAAGAAAACCAATTTACAAAAGAGGATAAATGATAAAGTTTTTATCATCCTGCCCTTTTTGTAAAGTACTTATACTATTTCAGAATTTCTTTTCCGTGTGCTCAAAATTCTCGATGGAGCGGCTGATGTTTCCGTAAAGAGTGATTGCCAGTTCTTCAACGATCTTATGATAATCGTCCTTCATTCCCCGATCAATCCAGTCTAACATCACACCCACAAAACCGTATTTGTAAAATCCGGCAATGAATTCCTTGTGTTCCTCCGCTACCTGCATGCCGGTGCACTTTTCCTCCACCACGTCCGCAATGAGCTGGTAGGTCAACTTGTTTAAGTAGCTTTCGATCTTCTGGCGATCCACGCAGCGGTAGACATTCATAATGAAAGGTTTATTCTCCTGCACTGCCTCGAAAATCTGGCAGAAGCCTTCTTGCCAGTTCTCGTAGGTCTTCTTCCCCTGCAGTGCCTTCGTGCCGTCTTCCACGCAGACCCACTCTACCAGATCATAGATGTCCTTGAAATGATAGTAAAAAGCCATCCGGCTGATGCCGCAATCCTCTGCAAGTTCGTTAATGGTGATCTTATCCAGAGACTTCGTGAGAAGTTCTTTTTTCAAAGCTGCTTCCAACGCCAGTTTCGTTGTATTGGCCATAGCCTGTCCTCCACTGTTTTATGTATTATTTTCTGTTCTTCCTCGATATAGCTTATGTAATTCTATTATAAGCTCACGCATTCGTACCATCGTACTCTACATCTTACTTCACAGGATATTCATTCGCTAAGGTTGTCGTTCGTCAATCATGTAAACATGTAGACTTCCTTATACTCATTATATTGTACGACAATAGACTCAAAATGGGCAAATTAACTTTTTATAAAAAAACTCTTGCTTTTTGTAAAATTCCATGGTATTATCTTACTTGCGTTTCGGGGTGTGGCTCAGCTTGGTTAGAGCGCCGTCTTAGGGAGGCGGAGGTCGCGAGTTCGAATCCCGCCACTCCGATTCATCTATAGGCGTCAAAATCTTTTTACGAGGTTTTGACGTCTTTTATTTTGTATTTTATTTTCTGCTTTGGAAAATTGTAGAAAAAATTTGAAAAATTTAAAAAATGGCTTGCTTTTTATAAAATTCTATGCTATGATAATTTTCGTTCCGGGGTGTGGCTCAGCTTGGTTAGAGCGCCGTCTTAGGGAGGCGGAGGTCGCGAGTTCGAATCCCGCCACTCCGATTCATTGTAAAGTCCTTGATTTTCAAGGACTTTTTTGTTACATTTCATGTTGTATCATGGTACTTTTCTGATTTCCTCTATGTTTCCTTTTGGTGTTTCCCTATAGCCACATATGCGTATTGAATCTTTCCGTTTTGAAGTCATCGGGGTATACTGTAGAATTTTGGTAGATTACGCCCCACTATCGAAACACTAACGGGGCTTATCTGAAACATTTTAAAGATTTACGCCCCGCTTTCAGAACGCCAACGGGGCTTATCTGAAACATTTTAAAGATTTACGCCCCGCTTTCAGAACGCCAACGGGGCTTATCTGAAACATTTTAAGATTTACGCCCCGCTTTCAGAACGCCAACGGGGCTTATCTGAAACATTTTAAAGATTTACGCCCCACTTTCTAAGTTTCAACGGGGCTTAGCACAAAGAAATTACAAATTAAGCCCCAGTACTCAAGATTTAGCGGGGCTTAACAAACACAATTTCAGCATGCTTATGAGCTCCACTTAATCATCCAGACACTCCTTTCCCATCTACCTCGCTGAAAAATTTTTCTATCAGTCTGTTTACTTCATCCGGTTGGTCAGTATTGGAATTATGACCGGCATTTTTTATCCATTTAAGCGGTAAACCTTCTCTCTGATGCCATTTCTTATTATAGCTTTTTGCTGAACCTGCTTTATCCTTTTCTCCACAGATAAGAAGTGCCGGACAACTGATACGATATGGTAGATCTGCTTTGATTGCCTCAGCAAGCATCCTGTAACCAAAACCGGCGAGCCTTGCATATTCTTCAGGATCTGAATCATAGGACATCATCATCTTCCGCATAAGATTCTGACCATAATCCGTCTCTGCGCACCCTCTTGACCCTGCCCTAAGAAGCACTTTCCATGGATATATCTTATATAATGGCTCTGCTCTTTCAAGAAGCCATATTTCCACTGCGGTCATATAAGACTTTTGAAGAGGTGCGGAATCAATGGAGATAAAGCCTTTTATCTTATCCGGATATAATTCCATATACATTTGAGCCAGATATCCCCCCATAGACTGACCGATAATTATGGGATTATAAATTTCTTCTTTTACTAAGATTTCATAAAGCCATTCTGCCATGTCAGACAGACTGTAATTATTCGTAAATGGTCTGGATAATGCATGTGATGGTGCATCCCATACAAACACATTCTGTTTCTTCTCAAAATATTCTGTCTGCTTTTCAAAAAGCCTATGGTCTGCCGTAAGTCCCGGTAAAAACACTAACGTAATTTTCTGTTTATCTATTATATTTACAAAATAATGAATGCAGCCACAGGGTGTATTATAATTGTTTTCTGTCATTTCCCGTCCCCTTTCCATAAACCATTTCCCAATGATTTATCCTTCATATGCCACCTTCATTGACCGATTAACAGAAGACCTCATTGGATATCGCATTGACCTGCCTTAGCTTGTTTATAAAGCAGACCGCTTTTAATAAACAATAATAAGAACATTACGGTTATCGCATACGGCTCTCTTGCCATAGCCAAAAACAAAACAGCAATTATACTAAGTCCTACAGACAAAGCGGTAATTATCTTTTTACCTTGTTCAAATTTGAAATAGACCATCAGTATTTTTACAATTCCTATAATCGTTAAACTAACAAACAATGCCCAATAACCACTGAAATGATGCTTAACTGAATGGCATTGGTCATTTCTTTATCCATGTGTTTTCTCCTCTGTTCTATACCTCATTGATTACTGATTTTTAAAATTCCGCAAGCCTTTCCCTGCCTGCGGAATTTTTTAGACATATTACAGTTGTTCCACGCACCGGATCAATGCATCCACATTTTCTTCCTTCGTGGCCCAACTGGTACAGAATCGCACGCAGCTGTGTGTGGCATCGATCCGTTGGTCATAGCTGTACTCGAACTGCTCTGCGATTTTTTCAAGATGAGCATCTGGTACAATGACAAAGATCTGGTTCGTCCGGTTGGGTGCCAGATATGTGTAACCCTTTGCCGTAAATGCTTCCCGCAGCTTCTCCGCCATGGCAATGGCATGGGCGGAGATCTCCTGATAGAGACCATCTGTGAAAAGCGCATCAAACTGCAGTCCCAGCAATCTTCCCTTGGCAAGCATGCCGCCGTTCTGCTTGATGAGATATCGGAAATCCTGTGCAAGCTCCGGATTTTTGATCACTACTGCTTCTCCGAACAATGCACCGACCTTGGTTCCACCAATGTAAAAGACATCGCAAAGTGCCGCGATATCCGGCAATGTCAGATCGTTGTCCGGCGCTGCCAGTCCGTAGCCCAGTCTGGCGCCATCTAAGAACAGATACAGTCCGTATTTGTGACAGGTCTCGGACAGAGCGGTCAGTTCCGCTTTGCTGTAAATGGTTCCAACCTCTGTGGGATTTGAAATATAAACCATTTTCGGCTGTACCATGTGTTCAAAGCTGTCGTTGTGAATATGGGCTTCGTAAGTCTCTGCTACCTGTGCTGCCGTGATCTTACCGTCGGGGCTTTCTAGTCCCAGTACCTTATGTCCGCAGGCTTCCACCGCACCGGTCTCATGGACATTGATATGTCCCGTGACAGCGCAGAGCACGCCCTGGTGCTTGCGAAGTGCTGCATTGATCACTGTGACATTGGTCTGGGTCCCACCTACCAGGAAATGGACTGCCAGGCTGTCATCCCCACATGACTTACGGATCTTCTCGCGCGCCTCTTCACAGTATTTATCCTCACTGTAGCCCGGTGTCTGCTCCATATTGGTCTGCACCAGGTGCTCCAGCACCTTCGGATGCGCTCCCTCATTATAGTCACACTGGAATAAAATCTTATCGCTCATTTTTTTATTGACACCGCCGTGACAGTGTATTTCCTCCAAACGTTATTTATATTTTAGCTTTTTCAATTTGCAAACTCTTTACATTTTTCGATCGTTTCTATCTTATTGGCTTCTCTGGACTTCCTGTTACTCAAATTCAGTCAGTCCTTCGTCTCCAGAACCCTTACCAGATATTCCCATACTCTCTTCGTGGAAGATATGCTTAAGGTCTCCTCGGTCGTATGAATGTCCTTCATATCCGGTCCCATGGATACACAATCAAGGTCTGTGATCTTGCTGCCTAACAGTCCGCACTCCAGTCCTGCATGGATAGCCTCCACCTTGGGCTCAATGCCGTACATTTCCGCATACAGCTTCACCATTTTTTCCCGCAGTGGAGAATGCACACGGTATTTCCAGCCGGGATAATCTCCGGTCACCACGTAATCGCCGCCTGTCAGTTCCACCAGTGCAGAAAGCTTTGCGATCAGGTTATCTTTCTCACTTTCCACGCTGCTTCTGACAGAATACTCTGCCCGCAAAACTTCCGCATCTGCTTTCAGGATACCCAGATTCAGAGAAGTCTGTACCAGCCCCGGCATATCTGCGCTCATCGCCTGTACGCCGTTGGGAGTCGCCTGTAAAAAGGCTGCCACACGTTTTGTATCTTCCGGCGCAGCACAGGTGATTGTCTCTGCAGTGTCTGTTAACTTTTTTGCGGTTACTTTTACATCCGGATCCTTGGTGGCAAGTTCGTCCCCCAGTTCTGCTGCCAAAGCTGCTACCTGCTGCTCTAAGCTTTCCGCATCTTTTTCCTCTACTACGACGACTGCTTTCGTCTGTCTGGGGATGGCATTGTCTGCCAGTCCTCCGTCCGCAGATACCAGTCCTACAGGCATTTTCTCAGACAGCTTCCACAGGAGCCTTCCCAGGATACAATTGGAATTACCTCTTTCCTTATGTATCTCTCCGCCGGAATGTCCTCCTAAGAGGCCGGAGACTTCCACCTCATAGCGCACGCCCGTAAGCTCCTGTTTTTTCATCGGGAAACGGCAGTTCACTCTGGCACCGCCAGCACAGCTGGTCAGGAAAATGCCTTCGTCCTCGGAATCCAGATTGATCATGCGATGACCCTGTAACATAGACAGGTCAATCTCTCTGGCTCCGTCCATACCGACTTCCTCATCCACCGTAATGATGACTTCCAAACGGGGATGCCTGATGTCCTCGGAATCCAATAATGCCAGTGCATAAGCCACAGCAATACCATCATCGCCGCCGAGGCTGGTATTCTCCGCATAGACGCTGTCTCCGTCGATTCCTACCTTCAGTCCTTCCGTCTTCATATCCATGGTGCAATCCGGTGTCTGCACCGCTACCATGTCCATATGTCCCTGCAGGATCACCACCGGTTCCTTCTCGTATCCGGGAGTTGCCTCCTTGACCATAATGACATTTTTCATAGCATCCTGTATATAGAAAAGCTTATGTGCTTTCGCAAAGTCCACCAGGAAATCGCTGATCTGCTCCACATTGCCGGAGCCATGAGGGATCTTCGTGATCTCTTCAAAATAGTAAAATACTTTCTTCGGTTCTAAGTTCGATAAAACACCCATTTTCAATTCCTCATTTCTGCGCTTTTATAGAGAACAAAGTGCTCTTTCAGTATAAGTATTTGTCATTTTTCTGTCAAGGGAACAATCCGGTGCGCACTGTTTTATAAGTGTCACACCGGATTATTTTAAGCATAATTGTAACTATTCAGAACCCCATTCGCAAAATTGCCTCTACGAGGCTTCCTTGGAGAACAGGCCTGCCTTGGTTACTTCGCCATATAAAACTGCTTATCTGCCTGAATGCAGGCATTCGCAGAACGCAGTTTTGCATGGTTCTGAATAGTTACGCATAATGATATTGTTTTCTCTTGGCGATCAAAAATCCGATCGTCACAAACAGTGCCAGGAACTCCGCCAGCACAATGGACAGCCATACGCCGGTAATGCCGATCAGCTTCGGCAGGATCAGCACGATGACGATCTGGAATGCGAAGGTGCGCAGGAAGGAAATCGCTGCGGATACAGCTCCGTTGTTCAGTGCTGTGAAGAAGGAGGAACCCCACACATTCATGCCACGGACAAGGAAGGCAATGGCGTAGATACGGAATCCCCAGGTAGTCATTTCCAGCAGTTCCTGATCATAGCTTGCAAAAATTTTCACCAGTGGCCCCGCAAGAATCTGGGAAGCTGTCAGGAGGATTACGCCACAGGCAGAGATAATGACCAGACTTTTCCGGCACAGATTCTTCAATTCCGCATGATTGACGGCACCGTAGTGGAAGCTTACGATAGGTGCAGATCCCAGGGAATAACCGAGATACAAGGTCATGAAGATAATATCCACATACATAATGATACCATATGCCGCCACGCCGTTTTCTCCGGCCGCTTCCATCAGTTGAAAGTTATAGAGCACACCAACAATGGACGTAGACAGATTCGTCACCAGTTCGGAAGAACCGTTCATGCAGGTCTGCCAGATGACTTTTCCGTGCCACTTTGTCTTTCCAAGTCGCAACAGACTACTGTTTTTTCCGGCAAAATAGATGATTGGGATTACTCCGCCGACGACTTGTCCTGCCGCCGTTGCCAGCGCCGCTCCCGCCAGTCCCAGAGGGAACACCACGATCAGCACGTAATCCAATACCGCGTTGGTCAGTCCCGCGATCACATTTACCTTTAGACTCAGTGTCGGCTTCTCCGCTGCAATGAAAAAGCTCTGGAACAGATACTGCATAACGAATGCCGGTGTGGATAAAAACAGAATTCGGGAATAACGCACACAATCCGCTTCCAGTTCTCCGTTTGCTCCCAGTGCCAGAGCGATCTGTGGTGCCAGTGCAAAACAGATCAGTGCCACCACGATGGATACCGCCAGCGTCACATATACGATCAGGGAAAAATATTCGTTGGCAAGCTTCTTTTTACCTTCTCCCAGAGTCATGGAGACCACGGCGCTTCCTCCGGTACCCGCCATGAATCCGATGGTTCCTACTCCCATCAGCACCGGCATCACCAGATTCAGAGCGGCAAAAGGTGTCTTTCCCACAAAATTGGATACAAAGAAACCGTCTACGATGCTGTACACCGAAGTACATAGCAGCATTAAAATGGACGGTGCCACGAAGCGCAGCAGCCGCTTATAACTAAAATGATCTGATAACTGTATTTTCATAATAACCTCATGTCTTTCTGTAGCCTGCATGCCTTTCTGTAATCTACATGCCTTCCGGCACTTTTGCGTCATGTACTTATACACATTGTGCAGGCATAATTTTTCATGTCGTCCCCGAAGATTACGACGATTATATGGGCTCCGCTCCCTCTGTCAGTTTCACTATTTCTCCGCGGAATAATTCCGTATGTTTTTTCATGGTCCGCAGGAACACTTCTTCCTCCTGCTCTCCCACAGCCGCCAGCGCCCGGCGCTCCGCCTCCATCAACGGAACCACGATCCTATCCACGGTCTCCTTCCCCTTCTCCGTAAGATAGATTCTCTTGTTCTTGCGGTTGCCTTCCTCCGCACGCAGAGTAAGCAGACCTTCCTCCGTCATATTTTTCAGTGCAGAATTCACCGTCTGGGGTGTGTAGAACCAATATTCGCAGATCTCCCGCTGGGTAAATGCCTCTTCTTCCCGCTCCCGGATACAATACAGAATCCAGAAAGCCGTCTCCGACAGATTGCAGTTCTTTGCATAGACCCGGTACAGGTCATCCATTTCTTTGATCAGCTGATTATACAATGTGATCTGCGCATAAGATTTCCCTCTTTCCTCTTCCATGACCGCTCTCCTCCTGTAATTCCGAATTTCCTCGTCTATTTTTATCCGATTTCGGACTAAGTGGCATTATAATCCGAAATCGGAATATTGTCAATATGTAAAAAAATACGCAAAACAGTCACTTTCCATTGTGCCCTTCTGCGTATCGTTATATAATAACTTTGGCATCAGTTCCGGGAGGAGTGCGGTTCGCCCGTATCGCCAGTGTCTAGGTTCACCTTATTGAATATCCCGTAGAACACTCGGCGGCTGATGCTATTCTGAAATATTCTGTTTTTTCTTACTAATAATTTTGTGATTACCCATGACGCCGTTAATTATCACACCCGTTCCACGTTTAGATGAGGATATCTATGAATATACTTTGAATATACTTTTTTATACCGCATTAATTCACAAAGCTGAAGAAGGTGGGTTTTGGATTACCTTTCCTGATTTTCCAGAATGCATGACGCAGGGAGAAGACATTCAAGCTGCCTATGCCATGGCTTATGATGCCCTTGAACCGGCTGTAGCATCCCGTCTGGAAAATGAAGAACCTCTGCCAGAGGAATCCCATGTCTGCTCTTTCGATGCAAACTCTTTTAGCATTGTTGTTCCCTTTTTTCAAAAAAATACTGGAAAAAGGAAACAATATCAGTTATAATATTTCTTGTACCATTTGCAGATATGGTTCATCGGTAGAACGCTAGCTTCCCAAGCTGGAAAGGCGGGTTCGATTCCCGTTATCTGCTTATTTGAATTTTCGTTATTTCCGAGCCAAAGATCTTTTTCCCTGTTGTAACTGGAGAGTTAGTTTGGTGTAAAGAGCCTCAAAACAATGAATTCCGTACAAAAAACTTCCTAAACCAGGATTTTTTGTACGGAATTTCTTTATTTTGCTTATGTAGCGAAAATAGAGACTTTTTACATAGCAAAATCTCATGTTTTTGTATTTTTTTCGCAGAAATTGGCGTTTTAAATACAAACAGAGTTCCCGGAGGACCTTCTGCCGCTTCAGGAGTTTTGCATTTCATAAAAACCGTTATAAATGCACTTTTTATAAAAAAAGAACTGTATAAAAGAAGTTTTTTCACAAATTCGGCAAAGAAAACATTTTTATGAAACGAATAGCCCCGGCAAGGTATAAGGAAAAGGTGGCCACCTTTCTTATACCCTGCCAGGGGCTATCATTTTTTAACTGGCTTTCCACTTTTGTCACTATCTTATTTTCTTCCCAGCCGGATCACATTCCAGGACGCTTTCCTCAGCACGGTCTCCAACTGGCCGCCTTCTGCTTTGGCATCGTCGGCCTGACGGGGGTGTACTTTCTCTCCTGCTGCGGAGTTCACGGTCTGTAAGTCATCGGATACCAGCTCGGTCTTGCCGATCAGTTCATAGCCTTCGAAACTGCGCAGGTCCATGGTCAGGGGCAGGTCTTCTTCCAGATTACGGTTCACGGCAAATACGGTCACTTCCTCCGCTTCCTCATTCCATACCGCTACCGCTTCCACATCCGTGATACTTCCGTGTCCGCCGGTCTCATGCTTCGGGCTGTCGATAGCCAGCTGCAATACGGTTCCTCTGCCATAACGGGATGCATGATAGAACGGATAAAAAATAGTCTGTCTCCAGGCAATCCCGTTCTCCTCCGTCATGATCGGTGCAATGACATTCACCAGCTGTGCCAGACAGGCGATCTTTACACGGTCCGCATGCTTTAACAGCGTGATCATCATCAGACCTACCATCAGGGCATCTTCAAAGGTATAATGATCCTCCAGCAGATGAGGGGCTTTCTGCCAGGGATGATTCTCTGTGGTGTCGGCATCCTCCTTGCTGGCGTGGAACCATACATTCCATTCGTCGAAGCTTAAGTTGATCTGCTTCTTGCTGCGCTTCTTCGCTTTGACATAATCGCAGACAGACACTACCGTACGGATGAAATCATCCATGTCATCGGACTTTGCCAGATAATCATTGCTGTCCATAGCTGCATTGCCGTAATAGGTATGCAGGGACAGATAATCTACATAATCATAATTGTGTTCCAGTGTGGTAGCTTCCCACTGAGGGAAAGTAGGCATCTCCCGATAAGAACTTCCACAGGATACCAGCTCGATGGAAGGATCGATCAGTTTCATGGCCTTGCCCGCTTCCTGCGAGATACGTCCGTATTCGTCCATAGTCTTGCTGCCCAGCTGCCAGGAGCCATCCATCTCATTACCCAGGCACCACAGTTTGATATTATAGGGATTTTCCACACCGTGGGATCTGCGAAGGTCGCTATATTTGGAGCCGCCGGGATGGTTGCAATATTCCAGCAGATTGCAGGCATCTGCCACACCTCTGGTACCCAGATTCACTGCCATCATGATCTGTGCATTCACCTGCTTCGTCCAATGGTAGAATTCCTCCAGTCCGAAGGTATTCGACTCCAGAGATCTCCACGCCAGATCCAGTCTGGCCGGACGCTTATCCACAGGGCCTACACTGTCCTCCCAGAAAAAGTTGGATACGAAGTTACCACCGGGATAACGGATCAGGGGAACCTGCAGTTCTCTGACCAGTTGTACCACGTCCTGTCTGTAACCGTATTTGTCCGCCGTGGGATGTCCCGGCTGGTAGATACCGCCGTACACCGCCCGGCCCAGATGCTCAATAAAGGAACCGAACAGACGGTCATCCACCTTCGCCACCTTGTATGCCTTATCTAATGTAATCTTAACCTGTTTCATGCCCCAATCTCTCCCAAGTTTTTCTATAAATGATTTCTTCGTTCTTCGAACTCCCGAAATTACAACAAACATGCGTAATCCGGTCTGATCGCCGAGAGTGAGCAAGCTCTCTCTGGCTCTCTTGCGCTCATTATATCGTGAGCATAGCTCACTCAATGCAATTCGCAAAATCACACTTGCAAGCAAGTGATTTTGCTTTATTATATCATGATTCGCACCTTCGGTGCTTGACGTTGCTTCGCAACTATCATGATCAAATTCGCCGTTCGCCAATCATGCAAGCATGTTGGCTCTCTTGCGCTCATTATATCATATTCACCGAATTCCTTATAAACGGCTTACACTCCACGGAATACAACCCGTTTTTCTGATGTATTTCCTCGCCCCGCAGAAGCTTTAAGATCACCTCGCTGGCACAGTATCCGATGTCATGTAACGGCAGTCCCATGGTGGTCAGCTCCGGCTTCTCATAGCTTGCCATTTCCCTGTTATCAAAGCCTGCCACCGCAATGTTCTTTCCCACCGTATATCCCAGTTCATCCAGTCGGTCATAGGCTCCGCCCGCCATAAAATCATTCATACAGAAAATCGCCGTAGCTCCCCGCTTCACCAATTCTTCCGTATGCTCATAACCGCTTTCACGATCCCATTCTCCGTAAACGATCATTCCGGGATCGTACAGCAGATTCGCTTCGAACAACGCACTCTGATACCCTTCCAGTCGGGACTGGGTGTGGATACTTTCCTTTTTCCCGGCTATCACACCGATCCGTTTGTGTCCGCAGGAGATCAGATACCGCACCAGCTGCTCGGCACCGCCCTTATCCTTTACCACCACAGAAGGGATCTCCGGCTTGTTGGTAAATCCGTAGGCCACCACCGTAGGAATCGGCAGATCCGCCGGGATCACATTGATCAGTCTCTCATGAGATGCCACGTAGATAATGCCCTCCACCTGCTTTGACAGCAGCTTCTGGATCTCCTTCTGCACGATGTTCCTGTGGATATTGTCCTGATAATAGGCATCTCCGTATTTTTTATACAGACGTAAATTCACCAGCAGGATCTGATAATCTTCTTTTTCGCAATACTCCGTGATGCCGTCGATGATATCCGGCAGGGCAAAGACTGTCATATCCTCCGCGATGACCCCGATACTCCGGGTATTCTTCGTCTTCAGATTCTGCGCTACGATGTTCGGCGTGTAATTCATCTCCTGAATCACCTGCAGCACTCTCTTTTTGGTCTCTTCGCCCACTTTTCCCTTGTCGTTGATGATATTGGATACCGTTGCCACGGATACTCCGCACTCTCTGGCGATCTCTTTTATGGTAGGCATAGTGTCCCTCCCTTTTGTAAGCGACTTGTCTACCACCATTCTAACACAACTTTTCCCTATATCACAACAGGCTGTGTTAATTCTTCATACCGGTCAGAACGATACCTTCCACGAAACTCTTCTGTCCGAAGATATAGATCACGATACCAGGCAGGATTGTCATGAACGTCGCTGCCAGTGCTACCGGCCAGTTGGTGCCGAAGGATCCGGTAAAGTTCGTCAGTGCCACGGCAAAAGTGAATTTCGACATACTGTTAATGTAGATCAGCTGCTGCAGCATATCGTTCCAGATCTGGATAAACAGCATCATGGCTACTACCACAACTGCCGGCTTGATGGATGGCACCAGGATCGTCCACAGGATACGCATTCTGCCCGCACCGTCAATGGATGCTGCCTCGTCCAGCTCCTTCGGGATCGTCATGAGGAACTGACGGATCAGGAAAATATTGAAGAAACCGCCACCGGTTAAGTACGGCAGGATCAGCGGCCAGTAGGTATCCCCCAGTCCCAGTCCCTTGGTCCATACCACGTACAGAGGAAGCAGGGTAACCATGCTGGGCAGAAGGATCGTTCCGACGCAGATATTAAAGATCAGCTTCTTGCCACGGAAACGAAGTCTTGCAAAAGCATAGCCACAGAAAATTGCGGTCACCGTACCAAAAGTAACGGCCGGAATGATGATGGAGAAAGTATTCCGGAAATATCTCCAGTATTCGAAGGTCTCCAAGGCTTTTGAATAGTTCGCCCACAACCACTCATGAGGAATGAAGGAAGGCGGATACTCGTTCAATTTTGCCGTACTCATCAGGGAGGACCGGAAGATCCACCAGATCGGCAGTACCACTAACAATGCCAGCAAAAGTACGATCAGCGTTGCCACCAGATCCAGAACCAGTTGTTTCCGTTTTTTACTCGGTGATAAATTTGCTGCCATCTTCTATTCCTCCTCTCCAAATAATTGTTCTTTCTGTGTTTTGAACAGAACTATGGTAAATATACCCACAAGAATGAAGAAGATCACCGCATACGCCGCAGCGTAGCCCATCTTGTTCTTCTGGAAACCATACATATAGATCACATAGGACATGAACATGGATCGTTTACCGGGTCCGCCGTTGGTCAGCGCCAGTGCCGGGTTGATGACCTGTAAATGTGTGATCAGTGCTGTCAACACATTGTAGAAGATAATGGGAGTGATACTGGGGATCGTAATATTCCAAAATCTCTGCCATGCATTGGCCCCATCGATCTTCGCTGCTTCTATGTATACGCCGGGGACATTCTGTAATCCCGCCAGGAAGATAACGATCAGGTTGCCACTGGTCCATATGGCGATAAGCACCAGACAGGGAATAACCTGATTCGGGTCATCCAGGAACCTCTGCTTCGGAAGTCCCATCATCCGGAGCACGAAGTTGAACAGACCGAAGTTACCTTCATATAACCATTCCCATCCTTTAAATACGCCGATGGCCGGCAGCAGATACGGGATGAAGAACAGGGAGCGGAACAATGTCCGGCCTTTTATATTCATGTTTAAGAGGATCGCTATGATCAGTGAGTATACCACGGCACCGATCACCGCCAGAAAAGCATACCATACAGTTGCTTTGATAGAATCCCAGAAATAGATATCTTTCGTAAAAATACGCTGGAAATTGGCAAGCCCTATAAATTCCGGCTTCGTAATGCCGTTCCAGTCAAACAGACTTAATACAAATACTGCAAGTGTGGGAAGATAGCTGATCAAGGTCACTCCCAGGAATGCCGGTATCAGACAGAGATATGCGGTCAGTTCTTCCTTTCTTCCTGCTCTTGTTGTAGCGTTATTTTTCTGTTTCCCTTTTTTCATTGTAACCCTCATTTCTTCACACATTTTTGCAAGAGTAACTTATTTTCGTGAATAATTCCAAATCTTCTGATAACAACAGGTGGCCACATCACTGTAAGCCACCTGTTATGTTGTCCCAATACATTGTTGCGGTAATAGTATTACTGGTTGTTAGCCTCGTAGATTCCCTGTAACTCTTCCAGATTCTCATCAATTGCTTCCTGCATGGTCTGCTGTCCGGCCCATACATTGGAGAATACAGTATCCAAAGTAGCGTTGAATTCATCGGTGCCGTTCACATAGTACCAGGATGTGGATACCATGTTGTCCTTTGCATAGTCAACAACTGCGCTCTTATACATATCCTTATCGGGGAAATTAGGATTATCGATCCACTTATCTGTCTTCTCAGCATCAGTATACCAGGAATCCAGAATAGGCATCCAGGTACCTGCTTCGATCAGAGACCAGGAATTCTCTTCCTGATAATACCACTTTAACCACTCCATTGCTTCCTCAGGATGCTTGGTAGTTGCAAATACTACGTTAGGGCCACCGGTACAGATGGTAACCTTTTCCTTCATATAAGGAAGAACACCTACGCCATATTCGAAGTCAGCGCTCGGCCCAAGGAAAGTGCCGACATTCCATGCACCATCAGTTGCCATAACGACCTTCTTGCTTCCCAAAGAAGACTCCAGAGCGTTTGCTGCACTGGTTACGGGAGGTGCGCAGTGGTATACTTCAGACAGATCTGCAATCTTCTGTAATGCGTCTACGGTTGCGGGATCATTGATGGTGCACTCAGAACCATCCTTGCTGTAGTAACCGCCGCCGTTGGACAGTGCCCATACTTCCAGCTGCCAGGGCAGGGTATTGATGGTACATCCGTAAATATCAATATTGTTGGGATCGAAGTCAGGATCCAGAGCATTTTTACCATTGATATCGATGGTAAGCTTCTGTGCTGTCTCTACAAAAGTATCCCAGTCCCAGGCATCTGCTGCACTTGCGGGAGGAGTCATTTCCTTGACATCCAGATTCTGTTTCTCACATACTTCGTTTAATAGATCAATGTTGTACCACAGATTCAGTACCTCGTTTGCTGCGGAATAAGCAACAGGCGTTCCCTGATATTTGAAGGTCAGTGCATCCAGTGGCTTTGCATCGCCTTCGCCGTACATGGAGCTGATGTCAGCCAACAGTCCGTTCTCTGCGAACTTCAGTACACCGGCCTCACTCATAATACCGGTATCGGGAAGCTCTCCTGCAGTTGCCATGGCATTCAGCTTGGTTACATAAGTATCATGGTCGATCTTAACCACTTCTACTTCGATTCGATCCTGCTCACTGTTGAACTTGTCAGCCACCTTCTGAGTTGCTGCAGTCTCCGTCTCGTTACCCCACTGTGCATAGGTGATATGTACTCTCTCACCACTGCCGCTGTCAGAACTCGTCTGTGTCTGTGCCGGCTGGCTTCCTGCATCTGCGGATGCTGCCGGTGCCTGATTGCTGTTGCCACACCCTGTAAGTACCATTGCTGTTGCCATTGCGGTTGCAAGGACTGTACTTACGATTTTCTTGTTTTTCATACCTTTCTCTCCTTTACCTTTCTTTATTATAACGACAATAGTTTGTCGTTGTAAACACCAGATTGTAAACGCTTACACGTTCACCGTTCTACACCTTTACCTTGACCCACACCAGCATTTCTCCCGGTGTACGGTTACACCAGAGCCCATAGGGAACTGCTGTAAGGTGCATCTGTTCTTTCTCCAGTTTCAGCTCTCCGTACAGGTTTCCCTGTTCGGTGGACCGGTTATGGATCCTTGTAGCTTCATACTGTAATGTCGGAATCTCTCCCGGGAGATCCGTCTGCGGATTCCCCTTCGTGACCTCTGTGTTCTCTTCCACATACAGGTCTGCCAGATATTTTCCGTTGTCGGTCTCCTCCAGACAGTAGACCACGGGGCCGTTCATCAATGCACATCTTCCAGCATCCGCTCTCACTTCGTCATTGGCGGCGATCCATCTGGGCTTTACACCGAAATCAATACAGATTTCATGCTCTCCCGCCGGAGTATTTATCAGCAGATAGCCTTTTTCCAAAACAGCCTTTGCTGTCTGGCCATCCACTGTAATCTCCTGTTTCCCCGCATATCCGGGGCGGCGGATCTTAAAGGTTACTTCACTGTCCTGTCTCGTCCGGATCTTCACCTTACTATCCTGCAACAGTGTGGATTCCATGCCGATCTCCACGGTTCCACTTTCCAGGACTGCCTTTGCAGTGGAGGAAATGAACTGGTGGATACATACCGCATTTTCTTCCTGTGCGTAGATGTATTGTCCAAGAGACGCTAACGTCCTCGCCACATTCGGCGGACAACATGCCACGGAGAACCATTTCTGTCTGACAGCCTTCACATGATCCATGTAAGTATGCTCCGTGCAGAACTCCGGTACGACCTCCAGAGGATTCACATAAAAGTATCTGTCTCCCGCTCTGTTGATGCCCGCCAGCACTGTATTGTACAATGCCAGTTCCACGGTATCGTAGTAGCCCGCCTCTCCGGTGGCTGCGCTCATCCTCTGTCCGAACATCATCAGTCCGATGGAAGCGCAGGTCTCCGAATAGTTCGTGGTATTCGGCAGATCGTAATCCGTGGTAAACCTCTCCCGAAAACCACTGGATCCGATGCCGCCGGTCAGATACATTCTGTGATTCACCGTGCTGTCCCACAGCCGCTTACAGGCTTCCAGCATCTCGGTGTCCTCGCATTCCACAGCCAGGTCTGCCATGGCGGAGCACATATACATGGCTCTTACCGCATGCCCTTCCGCTGTCTTCTGCTTTACCGGTTCTATATGTGATTGTGAATATTCCAGATCGTAATTTTTGAACTCCGGGAAAAATTCCCAGCCGCCTCTGTCTTCCATCTCCTGTAAAAAATAGCTTGGCTTCTTCCCTCTCTCATGAAGGAAATAAGATGCGGTGTCCAAATACTGCTTTTCGCCGGTCACCCGGTAAAGCTTTACCAGCGCAAGTTCAATCTCCTGATGTCCGGGATAACCTTTTTTCTGTCCTTCGCCAGTACCGAATACTCTGCAGATTAGATCCGCATTTTTCCTGGCGATGTTAAGAATCTTCGTCTTCCCGGTGGCCTGATAGTAAGCAACCGCTGCTTCTATCATGTGTCCTGCCGTGTAAAGCTCGTGTCCTTCCACCAGGTTCGACCACTTTTTGTCTGGCTCGTTGACTGTGTAGTAGGTGTTCAGGTATCCGTCGGTCTCCTGCGCCCTTCCTACCAGTTCGATCACTTTATCTGCCAGTGCTTCGTATTCTCTGCCCTGCCCCCCGGCAATACAGAATGCTACGGATTCCAGCCATTTATACAGGTCCGTGTCCTGGAAAACTACCCCCTTTCTCTCTCCCGGCAGCTCCCCCGCTGCCACGCGGAAATTCTGAATACAGTAGGTAGGTTCGGAGTCCTCCAGCTGATCGTTCAAGATCTTCCATTGATGCGGAATGATCTTCTCACTGACCTTTTGCACGTATTCACCGAACAGCTTGTCTGTGATCCTGATATTTCCGTATTCCAGCTGCTTCCTGTGATGTCCCATACCTTTCTCCTATCCTTGTTCGTTCCAAAGGTTAATCGTTTAATCTTTTGTGAGAAAAGAAACAGCCATCTGGCTGTTATACTGCTGTATTCTTCTTTTCTGTAAGTTAATCGTTTTACCTTTTAATGAACTTATCATAGCACCAGATAGGTGTTTTGTAAATAGGTTTTATGCAAATCATCATAATATATAAGTTTTTCCACTGTTTTTTGTACATTTTGCACATTTTAGTACAAGCTGTCAGATTCTTAATCGTTTTACTTGTCTAAAACACCCAACCACTTCAAAGCGTTCCAGATGCCGTCTTTATCTACATCTGTGGTAATATAATCTGCCACTTCCAACACCTGTTTACTGGAATTGCCCATAGCAATGCTGGTGTGGGCATACTGTAACATCGGCAGGTCGTTATTGCTGTCCCCGATAGCTACTGTATCTTCCATCGGAATGTTCAGATATTCTGTAATATAACGGATCGCAGTTGCTTTGGAATAGCCTTTGGGGACAATCTCATAAAACCCTTGTTCTCTGTCAATAAAATCCAGTATTTCCGACAGGTCATGCTTCATTCCGTCCATTCCCGCCGGTGTCTCTGCATAAGCATATAATTTATCATAGTTGCCCGGTGCATTGGCATAACGATCGTATTTTCGATTCTCAATCTCACGTGCCATATGACGGAAGGTCTCGGTAAATACTTCTTCTCCTCTGGGTGCATAGTCTTCCCTGCTGCCTTCCAGGACGGCATCCACATGATATTTTTTCATGGCTGCAAGAATTGCCTTAGACTCCTCCATGGAAAACGTCTTGTGCATCAGCTGTTTTCCATGATATTCAATCTCCGTTCCGCAGCCTAATAACAATCCGTCGAATTCCACCTGTCCGGTAAGATTTTCCCCTACCAGCCGTTTCGTACGTCCGGTGTTGATCATGCAGATATGACCGTTGGCCCTGGCGATGCGGATGGCTTCCTTCGTGCTCTCCGACATCAGTTCGCTCCCTCCGCATATTAAGGTTCCGTCAATGTCAAAAAATATTATCTTCATCTCAGATTCTTAAGCTCCTCTACCAGATCCAGATCGGATTTCTGTACCTTCAAATTCGTGGACACAGGCTCTTCGCCGGGTCTTGTGATTGTGATCTCGATAATAGTTCCTTCCGTGATCGCTCCGCCCATAAAAAATCTGCTTACAAACGCTGCAAATTTGGGATGATTGCTCTCAAAGGTATTCTTCGCATTCATCAGTTTCATCATCATTCCGGGATTTATCATAATGGTCTCCTTCCAAATAGTTACAAAAAAGAAAGGCTGTCCGCACCATCCGAAGATAATGTGTCCAGCCTTAACAGTTGCTATTATTTACGCGATCTTGGACTTAGCCAGCTCCGCAAGGGTCTTGAAACCTTCTGCATCGTTAACTGCCAGGTCTGCCAGCATCTTTCTGTTCATATCAACGCCTGCAAGCTTCAGACCGTACATGAACTTGCTGTAAGATAAACCGTTCATTCTGGCTGCTGCATTGATACGAGCAATCCACAGCTGTCTGAACTGACGCTTTCTCTCTTTTCTACCTGCATAAGAGCTGGTCAGAGCTCTCATAACAGACTGCTTTGCTACTCTGTACTGCTTGCTTCTTGCGCCTCTGTAGCCCTTTGCAAGCTTTAATACTCTATTGTGCTTCTTCTTGGCATTTAAGCCACCTTTAATTCTTGCCATGTCTTATTTCCTCCTCGCCTGAATTATAAATAAGGTAAAATCTTCTTCATATTCTTAACATTAGTTGCATCCGTAATTGCAGGCTTTCTCAGATTACGTTTTCTCTTGGTAGACTTCTTGGTTAAGATATGGCTCTTGTAAGCTTTAGATCTCTTTAACTTACCGGTTCCTGTTGCTTTAAAGCGCTTAGCTGCTGCTCTGCTTGTCTTCATTTTGGGCATAACGAGTTCCTCCTAAACTTTACTTAATCTATCGTGTCGGAATCCGACACTTTTTAACTGTACGAATTAACGCTTCTCAGTTAAAAACATGGTCATGCTTCTGCCTTCTACCTTGGGAGCTTTTTCCACTACCGCAATATCGGACAGGCTCTGTGCGATATCATCTAAGATATGCTTGCTGTTGTTCATGTGTGCCATCTCTCTGCCGCGGAATCTCAGGGTAATCTTCACTCTGTCTCCCTTGGTCAGGAACTTCCTGGCTGCACCAATCTTGGTGTTCAGATCGTTAGTATCGATATTGGGGGAAAGTCTGATCTCCTTGATATCGATGACCTTCTGCTTCTTCTTTGCTTCCTTCTCTTTTCTCACCTGCTCGTATTTGTACTTACCGTAATCCACGATCTTGCAAACAGGAGGCTTTGCCGTAGGAGCAATCTTCACCAGGTCGAGTCCGGCTTCCTCTGCCATCTTCAGGGCATCTCTGGAAGAAACGATTCCAAGCTGTTCTCCGTCTTCTCCAATCAGTCGTACTTCTTTGTCTCTGATCTGTTCATTAATCATTAAATCGCTAATGGTTGTGTACCTCCATAAGAAAATGTGTTAAACAATAAAAAAAGCAGATAGCATAACTATCCACCTGTTCCCTTCACGGACTGCCCTCATTCAAACAAATTCCAAACGAGTTCTCTGTCTATGAAAAATCTGAACGCTTACCAGCCTGCGCCGTAAGGTGAGAGTGGATACTCTGCTTGTTGTGTCGTGTTCTTCACACGCTTAAATAGAATACCACGAAGTTTTCCTGATGTCAACCCCGTTTTTTTAATATTTTTATATTTTTATGTACCGGCGGTCTCCCGCCGACCTGTTTCCATGCCTTATTATCTGCATTTTCAGGATTTTTGTCAAGCAGAAACCGCTCTCTTATTTTTCAGAAAAGGTAGCGCATGCTGTTTCCTTACAGTCACAGGCGCCGCAGCCCTTGATATCCACATGATCCGCCACACACTTGTAATTGCTGTTATGAACGCATTTTACAGCCTCACAGTCGATGCTGATCGTCTTGCTGGGATGTGCGATCGAACTGGTAAAAGAATCCGCTCCTTCTCTCTTGTGGTCAAAGCTTTCACAGCAGGTGTCATCACAATTGCAGGCATGTTTTCCTGCCACCATGATATCTCCTTTACTGCACAGGCAATCCTTATTATAGGTACAACTTTCTACGACACATTTCAAATCTGCCATATTTCCCTCACCTTCTGCCGCAGCCGGCGGCCCGCATTCTTCGTCACAAATCAGTTTGTAACCGGACAAAAACTACATTTACAAAAAAGACACGCGGCAAAAGAGCAGGCGCAGTCCCACCACGCGTCATCCTTATTTTGTGCGGTGTGCGGAAAAATATACATACTACTGGATTTTTATTTATGAATATGATATATTCTTATTGTTAGTTGTAACTAACTATTTTATTCTTTATTTTTTTTATTAATTACACAAACATATCCATATCTTTGTAACAGCTTATATTTTTTTCTGAAATCAATGGTTCCACTACAGTTCGACCTGATTTTGGAGAAAAATCAAGTGTTGCGATCCGGATTGTTATTCATTTCACTACTTCTAGGAGGAAAATTTACAATGACATCAGAAGAGTATAAAGCATTATCCGTAAAAGAGTTCACCGAGGCAGCCAAAATCTATGACAGCGGTCATTCCGGTGTCTATGAGATGTGTAAGGACGACTATCCGTTTTTATTGGAAGAATTAGAAAAAGAGTCCTTCGATTCCGTACTGGACTGCGGCTGCGGTACCGGTCCGGCGATTGAATTATTGCACGAAAAATATCCCGAAAAGCATTTCACCGGTCTGGATCTGACACCGGAGATGATCCATGTGGCACAGGAGAAAAATCTGTCTAATACCACATTCGTCGTCGGAGACTGTGAGAACATCCCTTTTCCGGAAAATACTTTTGACGCAATCATCTCTTCCAACAGTTTCCATCACTATCCGAATCCACAGGACTTTTTCAACAGTGCTTACCGGGTTCTGAAAAAGGGCGGACGTCTGATTCTGAGAGATTATACCTCCAAATCATCCCTGCTGTTGTGGCTGTGTAATCATATTGAAATGCCGCTTGCACACTTGTGCGGCCACGGTGATGTCCGCATGTATTCCGGTGCGGAATTCAGAAAATTTGCGGAAAACACAAGTTTTGAGGTTGTTTCTTTTGAAGCGCAGAAAAAAATGCGTGCACATCTGGTGGCACGGAAATAACTTCAACTCGTCGTTCACTCCTTGCCATCTCCCCGGCAATCGTAATGGAATTCGCTCTCGCGAAATCATAGCGACATGCAAAAACACCACCCCACTGGGAAAACGCATTTTAATCAATGCCGTTTTCCTTGCAGGGTGGTGTTTTTTAATTACTTGCTCAGCTTCTTGGTTGCGATCTCATCCTTTAACATAGCCAGGAATTCGTCTCTGGATACCGTAGTGGTGTTCTGCTGTCCGTGCAGACGATAGCTTACGGTGCCGTCCTGTGCTTCCTGTTTTCCTAAGATGATCAGGTAAGGGATTTTTTTCACCTGTGCTTCTCTTACACGATAACCCAGCTTCTCTGCTCTCTCATCGATGTCCGCTCTGATGTTATTGTCCAGCAGATAACCGTACAGATCATGGGCATAAGCATTCAGCTCTTCGTCATCGTTCTTGACCGGCAGGATCATAGCCTGTACGGGAGCCAGCCACAGAGGCAGGTTACCCTTGGTCTCCTCCAGGATATAAGCCATGAATCTGTCCAGAGATCCCAGGATCGCTCTGTGCAGGACCACGGGAGTCTTCTTCTGTCCATCCTTGTCAACATAAGTCAGATTAAACTTAGCGGGCAGGCAGAAGTCCAGCTGGCAGGTGGACAGGGTGTACTCGTTACCTACAGCGGGCTTTACGTTTACATCCAGCTTCGGTCCGTAGAATGCAGCTTCACCGATCTCCTCGGTGTACTCGATGCCCAGATCATTCAGAACCTTACGCAGAGCATTCTCCGCATTGTTCCACATCTCATCATCATCGTGATATTTTACCTTGTCCTCCGGATCTCTCAGAGACAGGACACATCTGTAATCAGTAATACCGAAATCCTTGTAGGTATTGAAGATCAGGTCTACTACCTTGGAGAACTCGGACTCGATCTGCTCCGGTGTTACGAACAGATGGGCATCATTCTGGCAGAAATGTCTGCCTCTTTCAATACCCTTCAGGGTTCCGCTGGCTTCGAAACGGAAGTCATGGGCGATCTCACCGATACGGATAGGCAGATCCTTGTAGGAGTGCTGTGTGTTAGCGTAGATCATCATGTGGTGAGGGCAGTTCATGGGACGCAGTACGAAGGACTCTCCTTCCATTTCCATGGGAGGGAACATGTTCTCCTTGTAGTGATCCCAGTGACCGGAAGTCTTGTACAGATTCACAGTACCGACACAGGGGGTCATAACATGCAGATAGCCCAGTCTTCTCTCTTTATCCTTGATATAATTCTCCAGCTCCTGCCATACGGTGTAACCCTTGGGAAGGAACATGGGAAGTCCGCGGCCTACCAGATCATCAGTCATGAACAGTTCCATTTCCTTGCCGATCTTTCTGTGGTCACGCTCTTTGGCCTCTTCCAGCTCTTTCAGATGTGCTTCCAGTTCCTCTGCGGTAGGGAAGCAGACACCATAGATACGCTGCATTACGTGGTTGTTGGCATAGCCCTTCCAATATACTCCGGAGTGTTTTACCAGTTTGAAGTTCTTGCACAGCTTGGTGTTGTCTACGTGAGGTCCACGGCACAGATCGGTGAAATCACCCTGATCGTATACAGTGATGTTGCCGTCTTCCAGATTGCTGATCAGATCCAGCTTGTACATATCATCCTTGAACATTTCCATGGCTTCTGCCTTGGAAACTTCTCTTCTGTAGATTTTCTTGCCTTCCTTACAGATCTTCTTCATCTCTTTTTCGATGGCAGCAATCACTTCATCATTGACCACATCGTTGCCGAGATCGATATCATAATAGAATCCTTCCTTTACCACAGGTCCTACCCAGAATTTTGCATGAGGGTACAGATGCTTGACAGCCTGTGCCATGACATGGGCACAGGAATGATTCAAAGTTGTCAGTCTTTCGTCTTCCTTAAAATTTACCATTTTCGTTCTCCTTTTTGTTGTTTTCTAAACTATTCAGAACCTCCATTTGCGAAATCGCTCTTTCAGAGCTTTGCTGAATAGTCACAAAAAAGTCCCTTGCAACAATCTGCAAGGGACGTATCACACGCGGTTCCACCCTGATTGCAATTATCTAAAGATAACTGCCACTCATTTGCTCGTAACGGGAGCTGCCGGGCTGTATTAAAGCCACTCCGAGACGGTCTTCGTCCGCATCCGGCAAAACCGCTCACAGCGCCTGTCTCCGACAGGGCGGTTCTCTCTGGTGCCTTCACTGCTTCCTACTCTTCTCTTCAACGTTTTCTGATCTTAAATAATCATAAATTTCTGTTGCTTTAGGACTTATGTTGATATAATAGACCTTTTCACACGGATTGTAAAGAGGTATTTATATAGCTTTCCACATTTTCTCTGGACATATCCAGTGCCACCGCCAGCTCTCCGTACAACTGGTCCTCTGCGATCCGAAAATATCTGGCATCCACCGCCGTCTCCTTGCGTCCCGCCTCTTCTCTGGCCCGCTTGCGCAGGTAGATGGTCTTGATAATCCGGATCAGATCCTGGCAGTTACAGGCCTTCAGACAATTCTTATATTCCTGCTCCAGCAGTTTGTCATTGGCAATGGTGATCAGCGGGATCTCCGGAATCTGTCGGATCAGACTCTCCGCCTCCTCATGTGCAAGCACTTTCCGCATGGAACCTTCTGCCGTATCCACCGGAATATATACCGTACTGGAAGACAGATACAGAGGTTTTAAAATATAATACTCTCTCTTCTTGTCCACTCCTGCAATATCCAATGTCGTGATCTCTTCCACCACGCAAACGCCCTTACTGCCACATACTACACGTTCGCCCTTCTGAAACACCTTAACCTTCCTTTCCTCTGCCCATTGCAGAAAATTGAAAACACAATTTCCGTTTACTACCAATAGTATACCCATATTCTAACAGAAAAAACGCCGAAATGTCAGTATCTTTCGGCGTTTCTGATTATTTTCGTGAATATTGCTCATAAGAAATCGGTCAGGTGTTGTGCATTATTTCTGATAGGCGATGCGTGGATCTCCGTTTTTCAGGTAAATAATGCCTCTGCGTTCGAAGCTGTTCTTCTCTAATAAGTGCTGCATGGTGTGATTGTCAAAATGGGTATCCGCACGCAGGTAAGGTACTTTCTTCTCACAAAAGGCAACACATTTTGCAAACAGTCCCTTCACTTCCCCATCTCCTGCCAGACGATGGATTGTTCCGTAAGGTGTCTCCTCCCGCCAGCTGCCGCCCTCGATATAAGCATAGGTCGGTTCCTCCTCCAGTAAAAGCATGAATACCCCGTGGATGCGTCCGTCCTTTTTATACACATATAGCCGCTGTTTCTCAATGTCTGTCCGCAGCGTCTCCGGATCCGGATAGGCTCCGTTCCACTGGTTCGGATTGCCGTTTGCACGCATGTAGGCTTTGGCGATGTCATAGATTTCCATGATCCGGGGCAGGTCTTCCTCTTTAGCAAGTAAAATATTCTCAGTCGCTGTATCTAAATTGGCTTTTCCATCCTGTTCTGCCCCCTGTTTTTCCTCGCGGCATTGGCTTTGCTCCACACACTCGCAGGATACTACAACCTTATTTGTTTCCGCATTCATGATTTCTCTCACCGCCGCTTCCATCCGCTCCGCAAGCTGTCTGTGTCCCCTTTTCGTCAAGTGCACATGATCCACGCTTGTCAGTTCACAGCCTCCCGCATCTAAGAAATCCGCCCGCTCAGCCACTGCCAGAAAAGCATATTCTCTTGCCAGTGTCTTCGTTGTCTCCACGCTTTTTTCATTAAAATCAGGATAAATCACACCCTCTTCGATGGGAACCGGTGCCACGATCAGGATCTTCGGTCCGTCCGCCCCCCAGCAGGGAACAGACTTTGCCTCTTCCACAAGAATCTGCATGCCTTTCGTGATTTTCTTCGCATCCGTATTGAATTTCACTTTGGAATCATTGGTGCCCAGCATCAGGATCAGCAGATCCAGCGGCTCATGGCTGTTCAGCAACGCATGCAGTACCGGCAGCAGATTTACCGAATCCATGTCCGGATCATCATACACACAGGTTCTGCCGCTCTGGCCCTCTTCAATGACCAGATACTCCGCTCCCAATGCCTTCTGTAACAGGCAGGTCCAGCGTTCCTCTTCATTATATCTGCTGCCGTGGTCGGAACTCTCCGACGGATCGGTGCAGAGCCCGTGGGTATTGGAATCTCCGATGCACAAAATATGTTTTTTCACTGTTTAACTCTCCGTTTTCTATTTCAGTCTGTAACCATCCAGGATCAATACGTCAAGCTTCAATATTAGGGAAAAATACAATAACATCATCCCCCTGGCATTCCACGTACATACCCTCCAGTTCCATATTCACATCATCCACATTGTGATCGTCGAAATATTTGGTCAGGTTCATGATCGTCTCCATATAGGAATTATCTCCCTTTACCAGGATCCCCAGACCCTTTTCCGGCTCCTGCTCATAGAACTCCAGACCTTCGGTTTCATTGACATATTCACGTATTGCTTCTGCTACGGTCATTTGTTTCTCTCCTTCTGCTGTTCCTTTGTTCATATTTGCTGCTTCTCTTTATTGTATCATAAGCTCACGAATTCGTGCTATCGCACTCTACATCCTGCTTCGCAGGATATTCGTTCGCTAATGAGCCCAGAAAAACAAATGTCTGCTTGCAGCCACTTGTTTTTCCTTGAGGCTCATTATATCATAAAAGGCGAACCCTGGCACCGCCAAAGTCCGCCCTTTATCAGCTTCTTCTCTTATTCCTCATTCATCTTAGCCAGCTTGGCTGCCTGGTCGGCTGCGATGCAGGCATCGATGATCTCTTCGATATCTCCGTTCATGATCTTGTCTAACTTATACAGGGTCAGACCAATACGATGGTCGGTGACACGACCCTGGGGGAAGTTGTAGGTACGGATCTTCTCCGAACGGTCTCCGGTACCGATCTGGCTGCGGCGCATCTCTGCTTCCGCATCGTGTCTCTGCTGCTGCTCAATGTCATACAGCTTGGATTTCAACAGTGCAAATGCCTTCGCCTTGTTCTGGATCTGGGACTTCTCTGTCTGGCTGTATACCACGATTCCAGAAGGATAGTGGGTCAGACGTACTGCGGAGTCGGTGGTGTTGACACACTGACCGCCGTTACCGGATGCTCTCATGACATCGATACGGATATCCTTATCCTCGATGACGATATCTATATCATCATCTACTTCAGGCATCACCGCCACACTGATGGTAGAAGTATGGATACGTCCGCCGCTCTCGGTCTCCGGCACACGCTGTACACGGTGTACACCGCTCTCATACTTCATCTTGGAGTATGCGCCCTGCCCACTGATGGTGAACTGCACTTCCTTCATGCCACCGATACCGATCTCATCCACGTTGATCAGCTCTACCTTCCAACGCTGCTTCTCGGCATAATGCACATACATACGATAGATCTCCGCTGCAAACAGAGCAGCCTCATCGCCGCCGGCACCTGCACGGATTTCCACGATTACGTTCTTGTCATCATTAGGATCCTTGGGCAGTAACAGGATCTTCAGTTCCTGCTCCAGTTCTTCCACACGCTTCTTGCTGTCATTCAGAGTTTCCTTGATCATGTCACGCATTTCTTCGTCTTTTTCCTCTTCCAGCATGGAAAGGGAATCTTCAATATCCTGCTTGCACTTTTTGTACTCTGTATACGCATCCACGATAGGTGTCAGATCACTCTGCTCCTTCATCAGCTTGCGGAAACGTTCCTGGTTATTCGTGACCGTGGGTTCATGCAGTTCGCCCATGATCTCTTCAAAACGAATCAATAAATCTTCTAACTTGTCAAACATAACTAATTCCTCTCAATATAAGTTGTAACAGTTCAGCCATGAACATATTGGAGAGCAAAAATCATGCTTGCATGATTTTGTGAACGAATATGTTCATGAACTAAGCGCCAGGTTTATGAGCAAAGGTAGTCACGAAGTGACGGAAAGCGTGTCAGCGCGACTTTACGAATGGTGCGGGCTGAACTGTTACATACGTTCCAAAAACTACCCGGTCCAGACCGGCATAATCCTGCACCACTTGTACCTCGCGGTACCCTTCGGTGCGCATCAGTTCCGATACAGCCTGTCCCTGGTCATATCCGATCTCAAAAAAGAGCATTCCACTGCTCACCAGATGTTTTCCTGCTTCTTCGATGATACGGCGGTAAAAATGTAAACCATCCTCCGTACCGTCCAGTGCCATCCTGGGTTCATGATCCCGTACCTCCGGCATCAGCTTCTCCACTTCCGCACTGGCGATATAAGGCGGATTCGACACGATGATCTCGAATTTTCCCTCCACCTTGTCAAACAGGTCACTCTGTAAAAAATGAACCCGATCTGCGTTCGCCGCATCCAAAAGCGTCTCCGCATTTTGCTCTGCCACTTCCAGCGCATCTGCAGACAAATCCACACCCAGTCCTTCACAGGCATTGCTGTAATGCAGAAGGCTTAACAGAATACATCCGGATCCCGTACACATGTCAAGCACCCGCATTCCGTCATGGAGTTCCTTCAATACTTCCTCCACCAGAATCTCCGTATCCTGTCTCGGGATCAGTACGTGCTCATTGACGGCAAAGGTCAGTCCCATAAAGTCCTGCTCCCCGGTCAGCTGCTGCAGCGGAATGTGCTCCGCCCGCTGTCCGATCCAGCCAAGATATTTCTCTTCCGCTTCCGGTGTCACCGACTGTTCCCCGTGCACCAGCAGATCATTACGATTCGTACCGCATACCGCTTCCAGCAGAAGTCTCGCATCCAGTGTGGCTTCTTCGATTCCCGCTGTCTGCAAAGCCAGACAGCCTTTTTCATAGCATTCCCGATAGGTCATCTTAATCCTCTGGTTCTGCGGATGCATCGTCCTTCATCCAGCTCTCATCCACTTCGTAACCGAAGGTATCCTGTAAATATTTCTTCCAGTCGAACACAGCTTCTACGGAAGCGATGGCTACCTCTGCCATGCTCTCATCGGGTTCCCTGGTGGTCATACGCTGGATCCACATACCGGGAGCAGACAGGATCTTAATAAACACATTATCCGTGCGTCCGGCCAGACGGATGATCTCGTAGGAAATTCCGGCCACAACCGGCATCAGCAGAATACGAAGGATCACTTTCTCCGCCACATTATCCACCTGGATAAAGAAGAACAGCACAATACTTACCAGCATAACAAAGAAAATGAAGCTGGTACCGCAACGTTTGTGCAGTCTGGAGCTGCGCATCACATTGTGCACCGTAAGGGGTCTGCCCTTCTCGATACAGTTGATGCATTTGTGCTCCGCCCCATGATACTGGTACAGCCTGCGGATATCCTTCATGGCGCTGATGCCCCATACATACAGCAAAAACAGAGCAATACGGATCACACCCTCAATAATCGCCATCAGGGAGCGGTTGCGGATAAAGCTCTCAAACAGAGAGGAAATGAAATACGGCAATACGATAAAGATGCCTACTGCCAACATAATAGAGATCACCGTCACAATACCGGACAGCAGCTTTTCTCCGTTGCCACCGCTCATCTTGTCCATCGCCTTATCGAATTTCGTTTCTTTGCCTTCCTCTTCTTCATAGAAGGAAGCGGAATAATTCAATGCTCTGGTTCCCAGGATCAGGGAATCCAGAAAATTAAAGATACCACGGATAAAGGGAAGCTCCTTGAACTTACCTCCGTGAGCCAGACCCTGATATGTCTCCACTTCCACTTCAATCTCGCCGTCCGGCTTGCGGACCGCTACCGCATACTTCTCTTTATTTTTCATCATAACGCCTTCCAGCACGGCCTGTCCGCCGATACCGGAATAACGACTCTTTCTTCTAGCCATAAAACCTCATCCTTATAAATGCAGTATTAAATAGGAACATAGTTTCCTATACGACAAGAAAAGGTTGAGATAAGAATACCTCAACCTTTCGCTTGCAATCTTATTTAACACCGTATTTCTTATTGAACTTATCAATACGGCCATCGGTTCTTGCAGACTTCTGCTGGCCAGTGTAGAATGAATGACACTTGGAGCAAACTTCTACGTGAAGCTCGGGCTTGGTGGAGCCGGTTACAAATGTGTTACCACAGTTGCAGGTTACAGTTGCCTGGTAGTAAGCGGGATGGATTCCTTCTTTCATTTCTTTCACCTCTCTATAAAAATGTCGTGTATAAGTTCTTGTTCTCATCCTCACTGCTTATGGAACCACAAACAGCGGTATTATTGTACCATAAGAGTTTACACGACGCAAGACCTATTTTTACATATTTCTCCCCTGATATTGCACTGTAATGACATAAACTGTTTTTTCAGTCTCATCAATCTTATAAATTGCCATATAATTATCGACCAGAAGCTGTTTATACCCCTTTCCGGCATACTTACCCTCTAATCTATCCTGATGTGAACCGGGAAAAGTCTCCAGTTTTTTTATCGCTCTCCAAATTCTGTCTGTTTGTGCTTTTGCATTTTCCGGAACCTGTTTTTCTATGGCGATATACCTGTAGATTTCTTCCATATCACGATATGCTCTCGGATACAACTTTATATGGTATTTAACCATAATATTTTTTGTCTAGCCTTTCCATTGCGACATCCATATCCATCGTATCCGCACCCGCAGCAACTTCCTCTTCCGCCTCACAGATGGCCTGGTCGATTTTATGAATTCGTGCAAAACGCTCATAAAGTTCTGCGCTCATCACTACCAGATCGCTGTAGCCATTCTTAGTAATAAAAATCGGTTCCTGCTTTGTATGTGCTAATTCGGATATTTCACTTGTTTTTCTCAAATCTCTGATTGGCATGATCAATGGCATAATAGCACCTCCTTTATGTCATAATTGTAGCACAATTATAGCACATCGTAAAGGTATATATTCTGCCATTATTTCCAATTTTTGTCAATTTTCTATCTCTTGCCTAGATAAACCGGTTCTTCTTCACCATATTCACAAATTCCACATTATTGCGGGTATGGGAGAACATATCAAGGATGCGGTCGGTAGCTTCGTCGGGCTTTAAGCCATTCAGGGCCTTACGCATGATATTGATGGCTTCCAGTTCTTCCGGTGTCAGCAACAGATCCTCTCTTCTGGTGCCGGATTTTGCCAGATCGATAGCCGGGAAAATACGTTTCTCGGACAGCTTTCTGTCCAGAACCATTTCCATATTACCGGTTCCCTTGAATTCCTCGTATACCACATCATCCATCTTGCTTCCGGTCTCTACCAGTGCGGTGGCCAGAATGGTCAGGCTTCCTCCCTCACGCATATTACGGGCTGCACCGAAGAATCTCTTGGGCATGTGGAGTGCGGCGGGATCGAGACCACCGGACAGAGTACGTCCGCTGGGGGGAACCACCAGGTTGTACGCTCTGGTCAGACGGGTGATACTGTCAAGCAGGATCACGACATCCTTCTTATGTTCTACGAGACGCTTTGCACGCTCGATCACCATCTCTGATACTCTCTTGTGGTGCTCGGGAAGCTCATCGAAGGTGGAATAGATCACTTCCACATTGTCTCCGTGGATTGCTTCCTTAATATCGGTAACTTCCTCGGGACGCTCATCGATCAGCAGGATCAGCATGTGCATCTTGGGGTTACCGTTCAAAATAGACTTTGCCACTTCCTTCAACAGTGTGGTCTTACCAGCCTTGGGCGGGGATACGATCATACCACGCTGTCCCTTACCGACAGGGCTTACCAGATCCATGACTCTCATAGCCACGCTGCAGCCGGGAGTCTCCATCTTGATGCGCTCATCCGGGAAGATCGGCGTCATATCCTCGAATGCCATTCTCTTGGCTGACTCTTCCACTGTATAACCGTTGATGCTCTTGACGAACAGCAGTGCACTGAACTTCTCCTGCTGGGTCTTGATTCTCTTGTTGCCCTTCAGGATATCACCGGTCTTCAGTCCGAAACGGCGGATCTGGCTGGGAGCCACATACACATCGTTCTCACCGGGCATATAATTCTCGCAACGGATAAATCCGTAACCATCCGGCATAACCTCTAAGATACCGCTGGCTTCGATACCGCTGTCCAGTTCCTTGGGATACTGGCTCTCATCGTATGCCACGTTATTCGGATTGAAGGTACGCTCTCTGGTGTAAGCTTCACTTCTTACGCCGACCATCTCTGTACCGGTTTCGGAACGGTCAGTGCGTTCTGCACGATCCGTACGCTCGGTACGGTCTGTCCGATAGTTTCTGTCATTTCTATCCTGTCTATCATATCTGTCCTGTCTGTAATTCCTCTCCTGTCTGACAGGGCGTTCTGTTCTCTCCGGCTTCTCTGCCTCTTCGCTCTTGGCAGCCTCCTGTTTCTCTTCCGCTGCCTTAGCTTCTTCCTCTTTTTTCAGGCGCTCATCTTCTGCAAGCATAGCTTCTACCAAATCTGCCTTTTTCATTGTGGAAGTTCCCTTCAGGCCACGTACTTTTGCCAGCTCCTTTAACTGAACTAATGCAAGTGATTCATATTTTTCTCTCATATACCCTCCTATGGAAATAAGATTTACTATAAAACTGTTAACTAAGGGGAATTACATCCGATTTACATTCGACATGTCAGTTGAATAAAAAGATATTAAAACTGCATCTGAAGCCATTATAATACATTTCTTTCCAAATAGGAAGTCCCAAAATAAAAATTTTATTTTTTGTAAAAGTGGTGCTAAATCCTTGCGAAGATATCGATTCTATTATATCATTATGAATAGCGTCCGGATTTCGTATCCGGCAAATCATCCATGATTATATGAAGTAATGACCAAACAAAAAATAAGAGAGGTATTGTCATGACAACCAATGAAAAAGCGTTACTGATGCATGAAAAATGGAACGGTAAACTGGAGACCGTGTCCAAGACTCCCGTCAAGACCCGTGAGGATCTGGCTATTGCTTATACTCCCGGTGTTGCGGAGCCCTGCAAAGTAATCGCCCAGGACAAGGAAGCTGCTTACAAATACACCATGAAGGCCAACACCGTAGCCGTTGTCTCCGACGGAAGCGCGGTTCTTGGTCTTGGCAACATCGGTCCCTACGCAGCCATGCCCGTTATGGAAGGCAAGGCAGTCCTCTTCAAAGAATTCGGTAATGTAAATGCTGTCCCCATCTGTCTGGACACCCAGGATACCGAAGAGATCATCAAGGCTGTGACCTATCTGGCTCCCGGCTTCGGCGGAATCAATCTGGAAGACATCAGTGCTCCCCGTTGTTTCGAAATTGAGGAACGTCTGAAGGAGATTCTGGACATCCCCGTATTCCATGATGACCAGCACGGTACTGCCATCGTCGTTCTGGCCGGTGTCATCAACGCCCTGAAGGTAGTCGGTAAGAAAAAGGAAGACTGCCGCGTAGTGGTAAACGGTGCCGGAAGCGCCGGGGTGGCTATCACCAAACTGCTTCTGACCTACGGTTTCCCCAATATCATCATGTGTGACAAGGTAGGTATTGTCTCCAGAGATACCGAAGGCCTGAACTGGATGCAGAAAAAGATGACCGAAGTGACTAACTTAAACAACGAGACCGGCTCTCTGGCCGATGCTCTGAAAGGTGCCGATATCTTCATCGGTGTTTCCGCTCCGAACATTGTCACTCCCAAGATGGTAGCTTCCATGAACCGCGATTCCATCCTGTTTGCCATGGCGAATCCCATTCCCGAGATCATGCCGGATGTAGCCAAGGCTGCCGGTGCCCGTGTCGTAGGAACCGGACGCAGTGATTTTCCCAATCAGGTGAACAATGTGGTCGCTTTCCCCGGTATCTTCAAGGGTGCTCTGGAAGGTCGTGCTACCCAGATCACCGAAGAGATGAAACTGGCCGCTGCCGAAGCCATTGCCGGTCTGGTACCCGCAGACAAGCTCTCCGATGACAATATCATGCCGGAAGCATTTGATCCCCAGGTAGCCGAAGTTGTAGCAAACGCTGTAAAGAGCCACATCCGCTAATGTGTTCGGACAGCATTGTGAGAGACTGGCACGGCAAGCCCTACTACTCTCTGGATTCCTATTGCAAAAATATGTTTCACCATAAATGCTATAAAATAGCCCTGAATGCCCGGATGTCCTGTCCCAATCGGGACGGAACTCTGGACACTCGGGGCTGTATCTTCTGTAGCTCCGGCGGCAGCGGTGACTTTGCTGTGGACATTGCCGAGAAGACTATGGAGGAACAGATTGCGGAAGGCATGGCAAAATTCGGTGATAAAGTGACCGGTCATGACCTGATCGCCTATTTTCAGGCATACACCAACACTTATGCACCTCTCCCCTATCTGGAAGAGGTGTATCGTTCTGCCCTGAGCCATCCCAAAGTCTGCGGCATCTCCATTGCCACCAGGCCGGATTGTCTGGGGCCGGAAGTACTGGCTCTGCTTGCAAAATTAAAAGGCGAATATCCGGACAAATTCCTCTGGATCGAACTGGGATTACAGACAATCCACGAAGAGACTGCCCACTATATCCGCAGAGGCTATCCCCTGTCCTGCTTTGAGAAAGCCTGTACCAAGCTGAAGACACTCAAAATCCCTTTTATCGTCCATACGATTCTGGGACTCCCCGGAGAGACCGACCGACAGGTACTGGAAACCATGAAATACTTAAACCATATTGCTCCCTTTGGCATCAAGCTCCAGTTACTGCATATTTTAAAAAATACCGATCTGGCAAAGGATTATGAAAAGGGAATATTTGAGGCACTGACTCCGGAACATTATCTGGATCTGTTGGTCTCCTGCCTCGCCCACCTGTCTCCGGACATCGTGATCCACCGGGTCACCGGTGATGGGCCAAAAGATCTGCTGATTGCTCCGAAATGGAGTCTGGACAAACGAAAGGTACTGAACTCACTGCACCACCGTATGAAAGAGCAGGGCATCCGTCAGGGTGACCTTTATGAAGCAATAAATAAAGATAAACATTAGAAAGGCTATTATCCCATTATGTTACAAGATCCGCTTACTTTATATAAACTTATCGTTCTCTACATGCTGAACCGTGTGACTTTCCCTCTCACGGCCGCACAGGTCAGCGATTTTATCCTTGGAAAGGAATACACGAACTTCCTGACCCTGCAGCAGGTCATCAATGAACTGACGGATGCCGGAATGATCGCCACCCAGTCGATCCGCAACCGGACCCACCTGTCCATCACTGCCGAGGGCAAGGAAACTCTGAATTTCTTCGAGAACCGCATCGGTGATACCATCAAGCAGGAAATTGACAGCTATTTTCAGGAAAACGAGTTCACCCTGCGCAACGAAGTCTCTGTGCTGGGGGATTATTATAAATCCACCTCCGGTGAATACGAGGCTCATCTGGTAGCAAAAGACCGCGGTATCAATCTGGTGGACATCACCTTATCCGTTCCCGTGGAAGAAACTGCGGCTGCTATCTGCGACAACTGGCAGAAAAAAAATCAGGAAATATACAAATACCTGATTACGGAGTTGTTCTAATCCCGCAATCAGGTACCTGATTTTATGATTCTTTGTTTTTAGAAGAAGCCTCTGCGGCTTCTTTTTTGATTCTCGCCATATGCTCTCTGATCTTCACCTCATAACCGTTACCCGAGGGCTGATAGAACTCCCTGCCACTTAATTCATAGGGCAGATACTGCTGTTCCACATAGTCATTCGGGTAATCATGTGCATATTTATATCCTGTTCCGTGTCCCAATTTTGCTGCTCCTTTATAATGTGCATCCTGCAAGTGTGCGGGGATCGGCAGATCTCCTGTGGCCTGTACTTCCTGCATCGCCTGAAATACCGCTTCGCAGCTACGATTGCTCTTGGGTGCTGTAGCAATATAAGTCACTGCCTGCGCCAGAATGATCTGCGCCTCAGGCATGCCTACCCGCTCCACCGCCAGAGAAGCATTCACTGCCATCACCAGTGCCTGGGGATCCGCATTGCCCACATCCTCCGATGCACAGATCATAATACGTCTTGCAATAAAAGTAACGCTTTCGCCAGCATTTAACATCCTTGCCAGATAATATACTGCCGCATCCGGATCTGACCCCCGCATACTCTTGATAAATGCAGAAATCGTATCGTAGTGGTTGTCACCGTTTTTATCGTATCTCGCCGCTCTCTTCTGGATACACTGCTGTGCCACGTCGAGCGTAATATGGATCTTGCCATCCGGTCCCGGTTCTGTGGTCATGATGCCCAGTTCAATAGCATTCAGTGCATGTCTGGCATCGCCGCCGGAGATATCTGCCAGAAAATCCAGTGCATCCTCGTCTATGGTGCCGTTGTAGGCTCCCATTCCCCGGTCTGTATCGTAGACTGCTTTTTTCAAAAGCTCTTTGATGGCTTCCCTCGGAATCGGCTTCAATTCAAAGATCACCGAGCGGGAGATCAGAGCGCCGTTGACTTCAAAATAGGGATTCTCTGTAGTAGCTCCTATGAGAATGATCGTACCGTCCTCCACATACGGGAGCAGATAATCCTGTTGTCCTTTATTAAAACGGTGGATCTCGTCAATGAACAGAATTGTACGCTTCCTGTACATTCCCTGCAGTTCCTTCGCCTTTGCCACCACTTCTTCCATATCCTTTTTGCCCGCCACTGTGGCATTAATCTGTTGAAATTCAGCACTGGTAGTATTGGCAATGACTTTCGCCAGCGTCGTTTTGCCGGTACCGGGCGGTCCATAGAAAATGATGGAGCTGATCTTGTCCGCCTTGATGGCACGATACAGAAGCTTGTCCTTGCCGATAATATGCTCCTGCCCCACGACCTCATCCAAGGTTCTGGGACGCATTCTGGCCGCCAGTGGAGCTTCCTTTTCCATATTGGTGCTTCTCATGTATTCAAACAAATCCATAATATTACATCCTCTGTTTCTATTGCAAAGATACCAAAAGACTGAAGCACATTCTAAGATATGCTCCAGTCAATTATAACAAAGTTTATCGCAGCTTGCAATTTTGCATCCAGATCTTCACACGCCGCTTCAATGCATTTGCTTCCAGCGGAGCCAGCAAAAGATCCTGGATTACTTCGGTCTCCAGGGCATTTTTCATCTGTTTCAGATTGCCTTCCCTACAGATTGCGATGGTCGGAAATGTCTGTTCCGTCTGTACTTTCCGAAGTTCCTGCCAGCGTGCCTGTCCCTGATCCTCTTCTTCCGATACATCCACCACAAGAGCCAGAATTCCCTCTTCCGCCGCTTCCTCCATACACTCTCTGATCATTTCCACGGAATCCACCTGTTTCAGCTGTACGGAATCCGGCAACGCAAATTCTATCATACTGGTGACATTTCGGGACCCGGACCACACTATAGCCAGCTGTTTTCTGCTCTGCTCATGGTTTTCTTCGCCATATACACTGTAGCGTCCTTTTCCCGACTTCTTGGATACATACAATGCCTGATCTGCTTTTGCCGAAAGATCATAGTAGCAATGATCCTCTGGATCGGAAAATGCTATTCCCACACTGATGGATATATTTTCCGGTATGGATAAGTTCTCTTTATATTTTACGAGGTTGACCAGATTCTCTGCCTTGATCAGTGCGATCTCTTTGGACGGAATGTCTCCCATCAATACTGCGAACTCATCTCCACCCATACGTCCCACATAATCTGTGCTGCGGAACTGTGAAGAAATGACTCCTGCAATGACGCTGATCACATGGTCTCCCATAGTATGACCGTATACATCATTTACGGATTTGAAATTATCGATATCTATCACCATAAGAGCATGCAGGCCATTCTCATGCTCTGTCAGAGTCTTCGTGATCAGCTTCTCTACTGTCATCTTGTTGAACAGACTGGTCATCTCGTCGATCTGCGACTTTGTCTTCCAGGCCTTCTGCTCATCTCTGCTATTCTGCAACCTGCGTTTTACCCCCAGTGTATTGTTGATGCGGGTAAGCGCTATCCGGGTATCTACCGGTTTGATAATGAATTCATCCGCCCCCAGTGCAAATGCTTCCGACTGGGAAGACACCGATTCCGTATTCGTCAGAACGATAACCGGCGTGTCCTTGAAGCCCTCCATATTCTGTCTGCGGCGCAGTACTTCAAAGCCGTCGATCCCCGGCATGACCAGATCCAGCAGCACCAGATCAATGGCATCGCTTTCCTTCTCCATGATCGTAAGACATTCTTCACCGGAAACAGCCTCTGCGAAGTTAAAATGCTCCCCGAGAGACTGTCTGATCACTACTCTTTGAAATTTTGAATCATCAACGATTAATAATGTTTCTTTCTTTTGTAAACTGCTCATGGCTGTCGGATCCTGCTTTCCGTATCACGTCGTTTAAAACGCGATACAGTTATAGTATATCCAACAGCCATGTGCTCGTCAATTTAAAAATATATCTACTTTTTACACAATCTTTATGTGGTTTTTCCCTTTAAAGTTGAATTTTACTACGTCTGCAGAGAAGTCCGCCGAATGTCACCAGACCTGCAGCTGCAAACAGCAGTACCTCGGGCATCCATCCCATCACACCTTCTCCGGTCTTGGGCACGCTGTCCAGCTCCGGCTGTGCAGCTGCGGTGTTTGCAGCTACTGTAAATGTGGTGCTGGCGGAATCATCGATCCACATGATGTCCACAGTATGTTCACCCTCTGACAGGGATGCCAGGTAGGAAGGCTTCAGGGTCACGATAGTGGAACCTGATTTTGCTTCGTAGTGGGCACTGGGGATCCAGTTGCCGTCTACACGGACACCGGCGAATTTAGCAAAATCACCATCGCCGCGGATGGTCAGGCCTTCCGTGGTGCTGCCGTTCCAGGTACCCTTGGTGCCTTCGATGATCTTATAGGGATCTTCCTGGCTGTCATCGGTACCACTGTCAGAAGCTGATGTATCTGTATTATCTGTAGTATTTGTAATCTCTCCCGTTGTAAAGGTATATTTCAATGTCAGATACCGTCCCTCAGCTAAGTCAATTGACGTATACTCCACTTGTGGATTTGTGACAATCCAGATGCTGTCATGATTGAATTTATAGCCACGTTCTGCAACCAAGGTCAGAATTGCATAATACGTTGTGTTCGGTTCAGCATTGCCGATTGCCGCCTCATTCTCATTTCCCTCTTTCAACCACAAAATACTGTTCTTCGTAACATCAGTAATTCCTTCCGTATTAATCTGCCATTTTTTAGGTAAGGGCTGTCCGGCTACCGGTGGGGTGACTACCATGTCCAGACTGGAGATTGTCCGATCAACTGTGCCAACATTAAACGACATTATATCTGTTTCCCTATGTTCATCCCCTTGTGGATCATCATATACTGCTTTTGCATACACCTTATATCCCGCCACTTTGGCACAGTTTTCTGTTTTATAGCTAATCTTCACTGTTGCAGTTCTGTTATCTTCACTATAATTTATGATTTTTGCATCAAAAATGTCATCTGCACGATAACCCGCTCCATCATAGAAATTAAATGAAACATTTACTTTAGAAAAATCATAATATGAATTTATTTTTAAATCATACAAAAAATAAGATTTCTCATCATTTGAAACCAACTGTGCCGGTTCCGACAAGCTAGAATGAAATTCCAGATTGACTGCTTCACCTGTCATAACTATTTTACCTGTTCCATGATTTGGAAGCCGATAATAATAACATTGTTGAACGCTGTCATAGGTTGCACTTGCTTCTATTTCATTAACATCACCCGTAGAATATACAACTTTCGGTGCTGTCAAAAACCAATATTCTTTTCCATTATAACTGTCATCTCCCGGGTATATAGAAAAACAATCATACATTTTACTATCTATCATAGTACTTAGCATTATATGACAGTTTTTTAATCCGGTTCTATCAACTGTCCAGTTTCCCGTATAATCGTCCGCCTTCGCATTCATCCCCTGCCAGCCCCACAGCAGCATTCCTGCCATTGCTAACAGTCCGATTTTCTGTAATATCTTTTTCATCTATTTTCTCCAATCCGAATTCTTGTAATATCCGTTTTACAGTCCCAATAGCTGTTTCTTCTTGGCTTCGAATTCCTCTGCCGTGATAACGCCTGCATCCAGCAGTGCCTTATATTTAGGCAGTGCCACGGTAGGATCCTCTGTCTGTACCGGTGCAGCCTGCGATGTACTCTGGGTGTTCTGGCTCTGTGTGGAGGCATGGGGATCGATTACCTTTTCCTGTGCCTGCGGATCGATGATCTGCATCAGATTCTGTGCCAGTGCATGCAGTCCTTCTGTCTTCTGGGTATAATCATCCAGATAGTCGATGGTGCTGGGCTGATTGGAATCGAACTTCGGTGCTCCTGTCTCTTTGTAGAAACTCTTCCAGTAAGGATGATCCAGTGTGATCTCCACAGCGAATTTCTCCACCGGATTCGGAATATTAAAGTCCGGCTCGTTTACACGATCTCTGTAATCTCTGTAATCTCTGTGATCCAGATCTTCTCTTCTGTCATCTCTCCGGTTGTTCTCATCCATACTGCGACGCATTTCCTCCATCATCTCATACTGATGACGCAGCATTCTGTATTCGTCGATCCTGGGCTTTAACTCATTTAAACGTTCCTTGATATCACTCTTGCAGCTCCGGAAGTTCCCCTTTTCTCCTTCGTACAATACCTCGCCGTCCTCCAGAATACGGAAGGACTTAATGTCGGAGGGCTCCAATGCAAATGCCGTGTCAACGACTCCCAGCCGCAGTAGTTGATGATCCATATCCAGCAGCAGACTGCCCTTGAAAAAGCCGAAGTCATAACGGTAAGTCTCTGTGAAGCTGTCACGCAGCGGCTTGTTGGCATCATAACACTTGATATATTCCCGGAAATCATCCAGCGTCATGGAATTGAACACACCATCCGGCAGATCGATCTTGGCTGCACACTCCTTGCAGAGATTCTGCCCCTCCACCGCTGAAGCCAGCAGTCTCGGTGTCGGACTTCCGCAGATCGGACATAACTTTTTGTTGTTTGTAAATAATCCCATCGTTTTACCCTCCTTAAGAATGTATATGGATTACATGATCTCAATTAACTTTTTCCGGTGAAACCCGCAGATTCCCGCTGCGATACGATCCGGTATTCTGTGAAGCATACTATTGTAGTTTTCCACGGAATCGTTATAAATCAGTCCACTGGTCTCCACCATATGTTCATAGCTTTTTGCTGCTTTCCAGTACTTCTGATAAGTCTCCTGTGCCTGCAAAAGCGGCATGCTTTCCGAGATCTCTGCAATTTTTTTCTGTACTCTCAATAATTCTCTCTGTTGTTCTGCCACCCATTCCGGCAGTCCGGCCTCTCCGGCAGTCTGTGCACTCTCCAGCGAATGTTTCATTCTCCGGAAAGTCTCCGCATCCATGGTCTGTCCGAGAAACTCCGCCAATCCTTCCAGTGCCTCCCGCTCTGCGGAGAGCTGTACCAGAGTCTGGTACATGGCATTCCGTATATTTTCTTCCTGTGTCTCCAGCTTACGCCGCACCGACAATAGCCAGACACCAAAAAGGGAGGCAAGCAGCAACACGATAATCACAATTTCCATCGTTAACTCTCCCTCCCCTTTTCGTCTTTTTAAGATCTTTTCAAACTATCTTACTGCACAAAATAAAGTCCGTCATAACCATTCATATCAGACATAGCGATCAGTGTTACAGTATCTCCCACCTCAGACAAAAATCCGGCATAGGTAACCTCTGTTCCACCAAAATCAAGTGTCATCTTGATAGCTGTGTTGTCATCGGAATACTCATAAGTACCTTCTGCATTTCCGCCGCCCTGTACCATGGTAACTGCACCGTCTTCACCAAATACAAGCTGTAAGGTACCGCCATAAGTCTCCAGTGTTGCGTTCAGATCCTCTTCCTCCATCTCAACACCATCGATCATACCGCCGGCAAAGTTCCATTCTGTACCACTCAGATCCGGGATTTCCATAACTGCCACCTGTAACAGGGGACCGCCCTCTGCTTCTGTACCTGTCTCTGCTACAGTCTCTGTGGGAGCTTCTGCCACTTCCTGGGTCTGTACTTCCTGGGTCTGTACTTCCTGGGTCACTTCTTCGTTGGTGTTCTCCACAATTACCTCTTCCTCACCGCAGGCTGTCAAAGACAATGCCAGTACCAGTCCCATTGCGCATGCAAAATATTTTTTCTTCATAATGGTTTCCTCCTTCTTACAACAGTTCTCTGTTGTCTGAAGATAGTGTACCTTATTTTTTCCATTTATGACCGTTTTTGACACCAATCGACCCAAATATGACATGAAACGACCGGAGAAAAAATTCTCCGGTCGTTTTATGCTAAAAATGTCTGGTTTTTACGAAAGAAATAGGAAAAAAATTTGTCTTTCAGTTCCGAATATTTTCCATGCGGAATCGGGATCTGGGTACCGTCCGACAGGATCACTGCTTTGTTAGATATGCTCTTTACATAATCCATATTGATCATATATGACCTGTGGCAACGGACAAAGCATTCATAATCCTTCAACTGTTCGCACAAATCGTCCAGTTTACCAACGCTGTCCAGTACTTCTCCGTCCTCTTTGTGAAGCAGCAGATTCCTCCCCGTTACCTCGCAGTACTTCAGTTTGTCCAGTTCCAGCCTTGTGATTCCCGTCTTACATCGCAGGATCAGACTGTTCTTTTCATTCCTGAGGCACTCCCTGAGTACCGAATCCATCAATCGGTAGAAGCTCTCCTGCCAGATAGGCTTCAACTGATAAAAATAGGCCCCCACTTCATAGGAATCCACAGCGTATTCCGAAGAGGATGTCAGATAAATGATCTTCACCGAAGTATCATACTTACGGATCTCTCTGGCGGCACTGATTCCATCCTGTCCCGGCATCAGAACATCCAGAAATATAATATCCAGCCGGGTCCCCCGCTCTACTTCCGACAGCAATTCCAGCGGACTGTGAAATGCTGCATAAGTAATATCCTGACTCCGTTCTACCCGATATCTATCCATCAGAACGCTTAATTCCTTAAGTACTGACAGATCGTCATCACAAAAAGCTACTTTTATCATGATTCTTCCTTTGCCGCACAAACCGATGCAGCTCATTCGTTTTATCGTATGTGTCTTGACATGTTTTTCTACGCTTATTACAATAATTATATCCGTACATCGATGTACGATGCAAGGATAATTTTGAGAAAGGCATATTTTTGATGTCATCAAACGAAGAAAACGGAAAAAGTGAAAAAAGACTGATGTCCATCGGAGAAGTCTCCAAAGCGATCGGCATCACCAGAAGAATCATATTGAACTACGAAGCCAAAGGTCTCCTGCTTCCGGATAAAAAAGAAGGAACTGCCGGGAATCGCTATTATACCCCGGATTCCATCTCCCTGATCCGCTCCATCCGGGTACTGCAGAATTTAGGGCTGTCCCTGGATGAGATCTCCTCCTATTATAATGGATCCACGGATCTGGAACCATTGATCGAACGTCTGGAAGCCTTACGAGACGACCTGACGCAGAGTATCGAAAAGTTAAAGCAACGTACTGCGTCCCCGGCTGCTTCCATGATACAGTTTCTTACCCTCCCCGCCCAGACGGTGTACTGCCGCAAGGAGGCTTTTAACGGAGTGGAAGAGCGCAAAGAATTCCTGCGGGAGGTCTTCATGGAAGCCATTCATCTGTACGGCTCCGACAGCAGTAAGCGGATGTTTTTCATTGAGTACAATCTGGAACATCCGGAAGAATTCACCTGTTGTATCTCCGTACCTCCTGCCAGCAAGGGAGAACATGTGGTGCATCTGCCGGAGCAGAAAGCTCTCGGCATCTTCTATCACGGCTGTTACGAATCACTCCCGGATGCCCGTAGAGAACTGTCTGCCTACGCAGCTGCGCAGAATCTGTCTCTGTCAGGCACGGTACGGCATACTTATCTGGAAGGTCCTCCCCAGCATAAGGATCCGGCGAATTTTATCACTCAGGTGGCTCTTGTTTTACAATGATTCAGTCAAACAGGATTTCCTCCACCGTTACGAACTGAAAGCCTCTTTTCTGCAGAATATCCACTACTTCCAGTGCTGCGGTGACAGAAGTCTCATAATAATCATGCATCAGAATAATATCGCCGTCCCCCGCCTTCTCCACCACTTTGGACGCAATACAGTCTGCATTGTGGGAACACCAGTCCAGAGGATCGATATTCCACAGAACCGGGAACATATTCAGTTCTTTCTCAAAGCTTTTGTCCCAACTGCCGTAGGGCGGCCGGACAAAGCTTATTTTCTCCCCTGTGATTTCTTCGAGAATTTCATTGGTCTGCACCAGTTCCTCCCGAAAGGTCTCCCGGTTGCGGGAAGTGAGCTGGATGTGACTATAGGTATGGTTCCCGATCAGATGTCCTTCGTCCTGTTCTCTCCGGATAATGTCCGGGTAATTCTCCGCATTCTCTCCCGTCACGAAAAAAGTAGCTGCCACTCCCCGCTCCTTCAATCCATCCAGAAGCTGTTCCGTATACTTCGGATGCGGCCCGTCGTCAAAGGTCAGCGCGATCTTTTTCGGTTCTCCTGATGTCCCGCACACGCCGGTGTCTGTTTCTATATAGGTTCCATATGATTTCTGCTCTGCGTATCGTTCCGTTCCCACTGCCAGACACAAGATTCCCAGAAGCATGTCAAAGATCAGAATTCCCGCCAGTACTTTTTTCATTTCAAGCCGTCCGTTTCACGCTTTCACAGAAAATATATGCATTCTCAAAAGTGACCATTCCTGCTGCCGCAATAAAACATGCTTGCAAAAAAGGAGACCCGAGACTCTCATCTCCCGGATCTCCTCTGTATGTTACTTTTTTATTTATACTCAGATCTTGAATACGGAAATCTCGTTCTTAAGTCCTTCCATATTCTCATCCAGTACACTTGCAGTAGTGCTCAGCTTCTCCACATGGTTCAGAAGCTTATTGGCCACATCGTTGACGGTCTCGGCACTGCCTGCGGTCTCTTCAATGATATCGGAGATATTCTTCACGGCTGCCACAGCAGCGCTACGCTCACCGTCTGCCTTCTCCGTGCTTACCACGATATCTTTCAGTCCCTCGATCAGCTGGCCCATGCGCTCCTGCATCTCGCGGAATACTGCGATCACTTCTTCCACAGCTTTGGTCTGGAGTTCTACCATTGCTTTCGCCTGGCTTGCACTCTCCACGCTGTTCTGGGTCTGGGCTGTAATGTTGGCCACATTGTTGCGGATCTCGCCGGCTGCCTTTGCAGAATCATCTGCCAGCTTACGGATCTCTTCTGCTACTACAGCGAAGCCTCGTCCAGCCTCTCCCGCTCTGGCTGCCTCGATAGAAGCATTCAATGACAGCAGGTTGGTCTGCTCTGTGATCTCTGTGATCGTAGCTACGAAACTGTTGATGATCTCAGATTCCTTGCGAAGAGATTCGATACTCTCACTCACTTTCACAGTCATCTGTGTTGTCTCGCCAGCACGATCACCCAGTACCTGTACGATCTCCATTCCCTTGTTGATCATGCCTTCCGTCTCGCCTACCAGCTTCTCCACACGTTCTACCACATGGCTGACTTCCTGGATCTCATTGGAGAGGATATCGGTCTTCTCCACGCACTCCTGTGCATGTCTGGACTGTTCTTCCATACCTTCGTTGATCTCACCGATGGCACGGGTAATATCCTGTGAATACTCATGAATCAGTTCAGAAGCCTGTCCCACGTTCTGTGCGGACACTTCCAGCTCTCCGGTAGCATTGCTTACCTGATTGACCAGCTTCTTCGTATTCGTGATCATGTTGGTAGCCGAGCCTGCCAGATCCTGGAACTCATCATGTCCCTTGGCAGATACGGTAACCGTCAGATCACCCTTCGCCACATCACCGAACTTTCTGGAAATGCGTCTCATGTTATTCTCAATACCTGCAGTGATAAAGATACCTACGATCACTACGATCACACATGCCAGGATCACCAGACCGATGGTCATGTTGCGGATCTCGGTAGCCTGACTGGTCACTACTCTCATAGGTACCAGTGCACAGGTAGTAAAGCCGATATCTGCACTGTGGCTGTAAATGAAAAGATACTTCTCACCCTGGAAATCTACCTCCGCAGTACCTGCATCCGATACTGCCTCATCCATGACAGCTGTATAATACTCCTGTCCGGAGAATACATTTCCCTCTTCCGGAAGGACACTTTCTTTTCCTTCTTCTACATTCTCAACAACCAGTTCTCTGCCTCCGGGAGTTACAAATCCGATGATACTGCCGTCTCCGATATCGATCTCTTCCATGAAATCCGTAATAGCAGAAGGCTTGATATCGATGACAACGCAGGCATTGTTCGACTGGCTCATCATTTCGAAGGCCATAATATAATCTTTTTCGGTCTCCGTTACCTTTTCATCCAGTACAGGATGACTGTCGATCCACTGCGGGATACTTCTTCTGCCTTCCCCGCTTGCCACGTCTTCCTTGTACTCATCCAGGAAACCGTCCACACCGGATGAAAGCTTAGTGGACAGAAGGTTTACTCCCTTCTTGGGAATAATGTGCATGTGGCTGATGAACGGGTTGGAGGTCTGCACCGACAGAAGGTTGGACTTCGTAGATGTCAGGAAATTCAACTTATCCACGGGATTCTCTTCGAACATTCCCAGGAAATATTTCCGCAGATCATCATCGTAAGCATATTTCAGACCCTCTGAGCGGATAAAATCACAGCTCATATTCAGATTTTCCGTGGCCATACGCATCGTCTGTAATGTGGAATCGGTGAATTTCTCGCTTAATCCTTCTGCGGATTTCTGGTATGCTGACACACCGATGATCACCATAAACACAATAGGCACCAGGAAACATACAACGATCTTGTTGCGGATGCTGAGCAGTTTCGAGCTCTTTCCACTCTTTTTCTGCTTCGGAGCCTTTTGCTTCTTCTCCGCAGATGCCTTCTTTCCCTTCACTGCTTTTTCAGGCTTCGGCTTCTTTTCGGAAGTCGTCTCTTTTTTCACCGTAAAAAGAGATTTCTTTGGTTTTTCAACATTCGTACTCATTTAATACCCTCCGGTACTTGTTATACATATTTAGAATTATAGCATAATAATTACCAGAATGGAACAACATTTTCTGTCATTTGCTACGCTTTTTGTATATTTTTAGTTAAAATTTATCTTCGTCAGAAAGGTCTCAGGGAACTTCTCTTCCTCCGCCAGATTTAGGATACGTATCTGCAATTCCTGCCGTTTTCGAAGGTCATCCCCACCATCTGGCAATGTTCCTTCCGCCGTTTGCTTTCCACCTGCTGTAAGGATCCGACTGCCCACCATGGCTGCACCGCTCAGTGCCGTATTGCCGCCGGTCACCGTGCAATCTGCCAGTTCTTCCGGAAGCAGCCCGATAGCCACAGCCGCCTTCGGATCCAGATAATAACCGAATCCTCCCGCCAGCACCACTTTCGAAATGTCCGAAAATCTTATGCCATAGCTGTCCGCCAGAATCTCAATGCCTGCGGCAATGGCTCCTTTTGCCAGCTGCACTGCACGCACGGACTCCTTCGTCACCAGCACATCGCCGATACGGACTCCTTTCGTAAAATAAGGTTCCTTCAAAAGACCCTGTCCGTCCATCAGCCCCTCTTCCAGAAGTTTTTGTAACAGTCTCACCATATCCGCGCCCCAGATGCCCCGGTTGGCTCCGCCTTCGAAAGCAGGGCCAGCCGCCGTGGCACAGGCATGTAATCTGTGCCGGTTTCCCAGTGCCATCTCCCCGTTGGTTCCAAGATCGATGAGCAGGGTGGAGGCCTCCTGTTCCAGCATTCCACTGGCCAATATTCCGGCAGTGATATCGCCGCCTACAAAGGCTGACAATCCCGGTATGATATGACAGGCCACTCCTGCAATTTCTGTCTCCACTGCGCCGCTATGACTGACTGTAAAAGGTGCTTTGCCCAGTTCCTCCGGATTCCAGCCCATGAACAGATAGGTCATGGTGGTATTTGCCGCAACGACCATCTGCAGAGTCTCCTGCGGCTGCAGCTTTTTGGAAAAACGCTGCACTCCTTTTTCCATGAGGTCACGGACTTTTTTCTGCATATCTGCCGCTTTTCCCGGATCCTTTGCTGCCTCTATCCGTGAGAGCACATCGGCACCATAGCTGACCTGGGGATTCACACTGGGAAAGCTGTCCACCACTTTACCGGTCATGTCATACAACTGCATGGCAATGGTAGTGGTACCAATATCCACAGTCATCAGCCGTTTACCGTCCGGATTTTGTAATGTTAACGGAGGAAGTTCCAGCTTTTCCGTCACCACCTGCATCCCCCGGATCACTCCTGGACATCTGCCACAACCGGTACAGATCAGGCATCTGGTTCCCTTTTTTCCTGTGGGATTGGTACTGCTCGTATTATACAAACTGATTCCTCTCTTCATCGTAATGATAGTCAATAGCTGCCAGTTTATCTGTGATCTCCTGTTCCTTCACATCCAGATCATCGCAGAGCTGTTTCAGGCTTCCGTAGAAATCACGGAGTTTTAAATTTATAAAGCTTAATAACATTACGGGATCCTGTGGTATCATAACGTTTTCCTCTCTTTTCCTGTTTTTGACAGAGTTATATTGTAAACGAAAGGAGCAAAAATGACAAGTATCATCATCTTTGCTCCTGTTTTATTTTACAGATTATTGATTTTTCGATCCTTTTTCGCACTTGGCGGCCAATTGATCATTCTCCACGGTAATGACAATGGTATCGCCTTCTTCTACCTGATCTGCCAGGATCATCTTGGCTGCCAGGGTCTCCACGTACTTCTGGATATAACGCTTCAAAGGCCGTGCACCGTAGACCGGATCATAAGCATTGTCCACGATATACTGCATAGCTTCCTCCGACAGACGGATGGTCAGCTGCTTATCCTCCAGACGTCTGTTCAGATCGGCAATGATCAGATGAATGATGCCGCCGATATTGTCCTTGGTCAGAGGCTTGAACAGGATTGTCTCATCCAGACGGTTCAAAAACTCCGGACGGAAATGTGCACGCAGGTCGTTCATGACTGCTGCCTCTGCCTCCGGCTTGATGGTGCCGTCTTCGTTGATGCCGTCCAGCAGATAGCTTGCGCCGATGTTGGAGGTCATGATCAGGATGGTATTCTTGAAGTCCACCGTACGTCCCTGAGAATCCGTGATACGGCCGTCATCCAGTACCTGTAACAGTACATTAAATACATCGGGATGTGCCTTCTCGATCTCATCGAACAGTACCACGCTGTAAGGTTTTCTCCGGACAGCTTCGGTCAGCTGACCACCTTCCTCATATCCTACATATCCGGGAGGCGCTCCGATCAGACGAGAGACAGAATACTTCTCCATGTACTCACTCATATCGATACGTACCATATTATTCTCATCGTCGAACAGTGCTGCCGCCAGACTCTTGGCCAGCTCCGTCTTACCGACACCGGTAGGTCCCAGGAACAGGAAGGAGCCGATGGGCTTGCTGGGATCCTTGATCCCGGCTTTGGAACGGATGATGGCTTCGGTGACTTTGGTCACACCCTCGTCCTGACCCACCACACGTTTGTGCAGTTCTTCGTCCAGATGGAGGGTCTTGTTACGCTCACTCTCGGTCAGTTTGGCTACCGGAATGCCGGTCCAGCGGGAAATAATCCTTGCGATCTCTTCCTCCGATACTTTTTCATGTACCAGAGACAGATCGGATTCTCCTACCTTATCCTCTTCCTGTGCCAGCTGCTTCTCCAGTGCGGGCAGTTCGCTGTATTTTAATCTGCCGGCCTTTTCATAGTCTCCTTCCCGCTCTGCGATCTGGATCTCATTATTCATGCGGTCTCTCTCTTCCCGCAGTTTGGAAAGTTTATCCACGGATGCCTTCTCGTTATCCCACTGTGCCTTTTTAGTGTTGAACTGATCCTTTAACTCTGCCAGTTCCTTCTGCAGATCTGCCAGACGTTCCTTACTGATCCGGTCATCCTCTTTTTTCAGAGCGGTCTCCTCGATCTCCAGCTGTGTCACCTTACGCTGCAGTTCATCCAGCTCCGTAGGCATACTGTCCATCTCGGTCTTGATCAGGGCGCAGGCCTCATCCACCAGGTCAATGGCCTTATCCGGCAGAAATCTGTCGGTGATATAACGGTTGGAAAGCACGGCTGCACTTACCAGTGCGTTATCCATGATCTTGACACCGTGATATACTTCGTAACGATCCTTCAGTCCACGCAGGATAGAGATCGTATCCTCCACGGTGGGTTCTTCTACCATAACCGGCTGGAAACGACGTTCCAGAGCGGCATCTTTTTCAATATACTGTCTGTATTCATCCAGTGTGGTGGCACCGATACAGTGCAGTTCACCACGGGCCAGCATGGGCTTCAACATATTGCCTGCATCCAATGCGCCGTCGGTCTTGCCGGCACCGACAATGGTATGCAGTTCATCGATGAACAGAATGATCTGTCCGTCACTGTTCTTCACATCATCCAGTACGGCCTTCAGACGTTCCTCGAATTCACCTCTGTATTTGGCACCGGCTACCAGTGCACCCATATCCAGTGCGAAGATCTTCTTATCCTTCAATCCCTGAGGGACATCGCCCTTGACGATACGCTGTGCCAGACCCTCCACCACGGCGGTCTTACCGACACCGGGTTCACCGATCAGCACAGGGTTATTCTTTGTCTTACGGGACAGGATACGTACCACATTACGGATCTCGCTGTCACGTCCGATGACGGGATCCAGCTTCTGGTTCCTTGCTTTCTCCACCAGATCCTGCCCGTATTTTTCCAATGTATCATAGGTTGCTTCCGGGTTGTCACTGGTGACTCTCTGGTTGCCTCTTACGGTAGACAATGCCTGCAGGAAACGTTCTCTGGTGATGCCGTATTCCTTCCAGATCTCGGCGATCTCCTTGTTGGGATTCTTGATCATGGCAAGGAACAGATGCTCTACGGAGACATATTCGTCACCCATCTGTTTTGCTTCGTCCGATGCGCTGACCAGTACCTTGTTCAGATACTGACCGACATAAGGCTGACCGCCCTGCACCTTTACTCTCTTCTCCAAAGCCTGTTTTGCACGGTTTACAAAATGATCCTTCTGGATCTCCATCTTTTCCACAAGCTTTAAGATCAGACTGTCATCCAGCGTCAGCAGACTGTACAGCAGATGTTCCTGTTCGATCTCCTGATTGCCATATTCCATGGCGAGCTTTTCACAGCCATTGACTGCTTCTATGGATTTCTGTGTAAATTTATCAATATTCATAATCGTTCGCCTCCTCACATAAGGTTATGCAATTTGCAACTATTCAGAGCCATTAAATATTGCCTGAGCTTTGTTGATTGCTTGCATTCATATAAAGCTTTGGCAATATTTATTTGGCGAGGTAGCCTCAATGAGCAAAAAGGAAGCTGTGTAACAGCGTTTTGCGAATGAGGCTCTGAATAGTTGCTTTATTTATTTTCTTACTCGCGAACAGATTCACAGACTTTCTGTCTCATCTGTTCTATATTTAATATAACACATAGCAAGAGAAAATCAATTAAGAAATTATAAACTTTATATGGAATCTTTCGAAAATTATTTTCCATTCACGCGGAAGATTAATGCCGTTAGGAGAAAAATCACTCTCCAGATACTCATTTTTCACAATTTAAGTATCTATGCCTGAAATTTTTCTGTATAGACCCATACGCCACATATATTCCTGAAATATTGCATTGAAAAGTACCTGCGGATCACTTTTTTCTCTATAGACCCAAAATAGCGCCGTCCGGTGTCGTGTTTGCAAAAACACGGCATCTTGGCAGCGCCATTTCTCTTTTTCCGTTATTGTAACCTACAGTAACACTTTATTTTTCGGTAACGCCCTTTACTTCATATCCTGCGTCAACTACAGCCTTGGTCAGTACTTCGTCTGCCACATCAGAAGCCAGTTCCACAGTAGCATTCTTCTGCTCCAGGCTCATGGTTACGGCCTTTACGCCCTCTACGGCCTCCAGTGCCTTCTGTACGGTCCCGGTGCAGTGGTTGCACATCATTCCTTCGATACTGATTACTTTTGTCATTTTGTTTGTCCTCTCTTTCTCTTCTTTGCTATTTTGCTCTGCGGGGGCTTCCAGTATGCACTGTTCTCCCTCCACAGCTGCCTGCGTTGTCTCCTGTTCCGTCCGGGCTGCTTCCGGCGTTCCTGTTTTCAGCGGAGTAAATCCGCTCTTAAAGCCTCTCAGCCGCAGGGCATTTCCCACGACAAAGATACTGCTTAAACTCATGGCTGCCGCGCCGAACATGGGATTCAGACGGATTCCAAAAGACGGGTACAGCACACCGGCTGCCAGAGGGATGCCGATGCAGTTGTAGAAGAAAGCCCAGAACAGATTCTCCTTGATGTTGCGGATCACGGAACGGCTCAGTTTCATGGCCGTCACGGCATCCCGCAGATCATTTTTCATCAGAATAATATCTGCGCTCTCCATGGCTACATCCGTGCCTGCACCAATAGCCATGCCTACATCTGCGGCTGCCAGTGCGGGGGCATCGTTGATGCCGTCACCGATCATGGCTACCTTATGGCCCTGACGTTTCAGCTCGCTGACCTTTTTCTCCTTATCCTGCGGCAGTACTTCTGCCACGACCTCAGAGATACCCAACTTCTGTCGTACAGCTTCTGCAGTACGGCGGTTGTCTCCGGTCAGCATGATGACTTTTACACCCATTTTCTCCCAGACACGAATAGCTTCATAAGAAGTGGCCTTAACAGTATCCGCCACGCCGATGACTCCTAAGAATCTTCCTTCCTGTGCCACAAGGAGCGGTGTCATGCCTTCGTCCGCCATCCGGTTCAGACCTTCTGTGGCTTCCTCCGGCAGAGTGATATGATTCTCCTGCAGAAAGGCAAGGTTACCTACATAGAATTTTGTACCGGCAGGAATTATCACGCTACTGGCACCCGATACTGTATTTCTCGCCATCTGGTTCTGTTCCGTTGTCTTGCCGGAGCCATCTGTGGTGTCGTTCTGTTTTCCGGCATAAAATACCGCCGTAGGGCCGTCATTTTTTACTGATTCTACCGCACGGAATTCTGCTGCCAGTGTACCTTCCACGCCACGGCCGAAGGTTGCCTTGAAATCCACGATCTCGGGAATTGCCAGACCGAACTGCTCTGCCCATTCCACTACAGCTTCCGCCAGCGGATGCTCACTTTTTTTCTCAAGAGCTGCTGCGATCTGCATCATGGCATCCATCGGGAAGTCGCTCTGATAACCGCCTGCTTCTTCTACCTTTAACTTACCGCTGGTGATGGTTCCGGTCTTGTCCAGTACCACAGTGTCAATCTCTTTGGCCTGCTGCAGGGCCTCACCCGTCTTGATCAGGATACCATTGCTGGCACCTACGCCGGTTCCCACCATGATAGCCACGGGTGTTGCCAGTCCCAACGCACAGGGGCAGGAAATTACCAATACGGCAATGGCTGTGGAAATGGCAAACTCCGCGGTAGCACCGCTTATCAGCCACACGATCAGGGTGATCAGGGAAATGGTCATGACCGTCGGCACGAATACACCGGCCACCTTATCTGCCAGCTGTGCAATGGGAGCCTTGCTGGCACTGGCCTCTTCCACCAGACGGATGATCTGTGCCAGTGTTGTGTCATCGCCAACACGATCCGCACGGCATTTTAAGAAGCCCGCCTTGTTCACGGTAGCGGAGACCACATGGTCACCTGCCTGTTTCTCCACCGGAACACTTTCACCAGTGATGGCCGCTTCATCCACACTGGAGTTGCCTTCTAACACGATACCGTCCACTGGTACCAGGCTTCCGGGCTTTACCAGAAAAATATCGCCTTTCTGCAGGCTCTCCGTGGACACTTCCTTTTCCTGTCCGTCCCCGGTAACAAGAATTGCCACCTTGGGAGCCAGATTCATCAGCTTGGTGATGGCTTCACTGGTCTTTCCCTTGGAACGGCTCTCCAGATATTTTCCAACGGTGATCAGAGTCAGGATCGTACCGGAGGATTCAAAATACAGATCGTGGGCATAATGCTCTACCACTGCCATGTCACCATAACCCAGGCCGCAGCTGATCCGGTACATGGCGAAAATGCCGTACACCAGTGCCGCGCCAGATCCCAGAGCGATCAGGCTGTCCATGTTCGGACTGCGGTGCGCCAATGTTTTGAAACCTACAGAGAAAAACTTCCGGTTCACATACAGAATCGGCAATAACAGTAAAAACTGCGTCAATGCAAAATTCATGGCATTGGCATTGCCGTGCATCGTGTTTACGATAAATGCCGGAACCGGAATTCCGAACCATTCTTTCAGCATATGGTGCATAGACACATACATTAACGGGATCAGGAATCCAATGGAGATTCCCAGACGCCATTTCATGGCTCTTGCGTCTGCATCCAGCTTCTGCTGTAGCTCCTGTTTGCCATCGGCTGTGGACTTTCCTGTACTTCCCGCATTCCCGGAAGTGCTCTGTCCGCCTGCACCTGCCACACTGCCTTCGGTCATTACCGAAGCACCGTAGCCTGCTTTCACCACAGCATCGATAATTTCCGCCGAAGTGATCTTCGTCTCGTCATAGGTCACATCCATAGTCTCCGTCAGCAGATTTACGGATGCTTTTTCCACATTTTCCAGCTTGTTTACTGCCTTTTCCACATGGGAAGAACATGCGGAACAGGACATTCCTGTAACATGATATCTTTCCTTCATAATACCCTTGCCTTTCCATGACCTGCAAAGTCTCCGGTGCTTTCAATGCACCGCAGCAGCACAAATTTACAGGTTTATCTGCGACCATTCCGCCGCTTATTTCAATTTCTTCACAAGTTCCACTGCCTCATCTACTATAGCAGTATTCCCCTTCCGGATCTCTTCCACCACACAGGTCTCCATATGTTCCTTCAGGATTGCATAGCCAAAGGCCTGTAAAGCACTCTCCACGGCAGCTACCTGTGTGAGAATATCACCGCAGTAACGGTTCTCTTCCAGCATCCGGCTGATACCGTTTAACTGTCCGCTCATACGGCTTAAACGGTTCTGTAATTGTTTTCTTTCTTTTTCGGAGCGGGGCGTTGCCTTCTGGTGACAATGACAACATTCCATGCCTTTTTCTTCCATTTTTTCTTCCTTTTGTTCTGCCATAATTTTCCCCTTCCTGAGCCTCCGGCACCGGAATCCGAATTTTCCAGAATCTTCCCGGTTCTACACATATGCTGTTTCCGGCCTGCATATCAGTGCACGCAACATGCTGCCGGATCTTTCGTTGCAGCCATACGCAAAATACCCTACAGGGGTATCTTGTTTTCTTCTACAAGATATACCCCCATAGGGTATTTGTCAAGAGGTACTTTCTAATTCCTGCCAGTTCACCTCTGACCAAAACAGATCCTTACGATCTGCATCTTCATGATTCTGTCGCCGGTTCTGGCGAGGAAGCGGAATAATCCGCTGACGGAAGGGTCTCGGAGATCATTATATCCCAGCATATAGCCACGGCTTGTGACCTGCAATCTGCTGTCCCACGGGGAAATCTCACTTTTCGCATCCGAAACCGCAAAATATGCACCCACATCCTGAATTTTAGCGCTCCTGAGCCATGTCTTTGCTATCATCTTAACCGCTGTCCGGTTCGCCGCGTCAAATACCAGCACACCACCGGGAAAACTGTCAGCCATTGCCTGTACCAGCGTCCTGACTTGCTCCGTCAGAAAATAATAGAATACTCCGGAGGCAAAAAATATTGCCCCTTCGGACGCGTCGATTTTGGTAAACCATTCCGTATCATTCAAATTGCAGGGAATATTTTCCTCACGGTCTCCGGCGGGCAGTAATTGATTGCGTACGGCGATAACATCCGGAAAATCCAGATTGTAAATTTTACAGCTGCCATTGTCACAGGCTCTGCCGGTACCGTCAAGTCCACAGCCCAAATTGACCACCGCCGCATCAGGATGATCTGCCAGGTAATTTTGTACCTCCCATGCAAGGTCATTCTGCCGCATGGCAACCTCCAGCGAACCGAAACGCTGCATCAAGCTGTGAGATTTTTTCTCCACCTGTGAAAAGTCATAGTCGATCTGGTCGATCAGGTGTACCGCCATCTCGTCCCGATATAGGTTCGGATACAACTCGGAGCATAGCTTTCGGGAATAAAGGGGGATGATCAGTGTCTCCTGTACGGTGTTCTTCTCAATCTTGTATTTCATTGGTATCTCTCACTTTCGCACATTATGATCATTTCTTTTGACGTTAGTTTTCCCTAACTGTCGCATGTAGCTATATGGTTAGCTTGCACTAACCTCATGTGTCTTAGAAAAGCCGCATTACTGCGGCCTTTCGGCTGACTGTTTTTGATTTTCGTTCCTATTATACTGAACTTATTTCTGTTTTGCAAGGTAGATTTCCACCAATAGATATTTCTTGTCTTCTTCCCAGTTATAGTAGAACTGAATCAGTCCGATGCGGCTCCTGGTGCCGGTCTTCTCATTCAACGCAGAAAACATGCCGCTAGAGCAGCGCACGGGAGACAAATAAGGCTGTCGGCGATCACCGGCACCGACAAGAAAAATCCCACTGCCTTGAACGCAGTGGGATTCCCGGTTTTGCTTTTCCATAATAGAAAACAGCTAATGAAAGCATGGTCTCTCCTTAAACAGACTGGAAACCGCCTTCCAGATCCTCAATGATATCATCAATATTCTCCGTACCGATAGACAGACGAATCGTATTGCTGTAGATTCCCTGCTCATTCAGCTCTTCCTCAGACAGCTGTGCATGGGTGGTGGAAGCCGGATGGATGACCAGAGACTTCACATCTGCCACGTTTGCCAAAAGCGAGAACAGCTCCAGATTATCACAGAACTTTTTCGCTGTCTCCTTGCCGCCCTTGATCTCGAAGGTGAAGATGGAACCGCCTCCGTTCGGGAAATATTTTTTATACAACTCCTGCTGCTCCGGATCGGTGGATACGGAAGGATGATGCACACGCTCTACCTGAGGATGATTGTTCAGATACTGTACCACCTTCAGTGCATTCTCTACATGACGTTCTACACGCAGAGACAACGTCTCCAGTCCCTGTAAAAAAATAAATGCATGCACGGGAGAAATGCATCCGCCCATATCACGCAGAAGCATTGCACGGATTGCTGTCACGAAAGCTGCACCCGGTACTGCCTTGGTGAAGGTAACGCCATGATAGCTGGGGTTCGGAGTGCACAGGTGAGGGAACTTGCCGCTGCCCTCCCAGTCAAATTTACCATTTTCCACGATCACACCGCCTAAGCTGGTGCCGTGTCCGCCGATGAATTTCGTAGCGGAATGTACCACGATATCTGCACCGTACTCAAAAGGACGTACCAGATAAGGAGTAGCAAAAGTATTGTCCACTACCAGAGGCACCTTGTGTGCATGGGCGATCTGTGCCAGACGTTCGATGTCTACCACATCAGAGTTGGGGTTACCCAGAGTCTCGATGTAGAGAGCCTTGGTGTTCTCCTGAAAGCTTGCTTCGATCTTATCATAATCGGAAGGAGCCACGAAAGTGGTGGTCACACCGTAGTCCACCAGAGTATGCGCCAACAGATTGTAGGTGCCGCCGTAAATATTATTTGCAGAAATGATATGATCTCCCTGTTTTGCCAGGTTCTGGATCGTGTAGCAGATAGCTGCTGCGCCACTGGCTACCGCCAGAGCTGCGGTACCACCTTCCAGTGCTGCAATACGCTGCTCGAAGACGCCCTGTGTCGGGTTGCCCAGACGGCCGTAGATCTCACCCGGATCTTCCAGTCCGAAACGGGCTGCTGCGTGATCGCAGTTGCGGAATACATAAGAAGATGTCTGATAAATGGGAACGGCTCTGGCACCGGTCACAGGATCGGGCTGCTCCTGTCCCACATGTAACTGTAATGTCTCGAATTTCAGATTACGCTCTGCATAGGGCTTTTTGCTCATGTTCTGCCTCATTTCTGCACTTGGATGTGCTATGTATTATTGCGTAACGATCCTGGCGGAACCGTTACAATTTCTATAAAAACATGCTAAAACACATTGCAAAATCTGTCAATGTAAAACTTTAGCGCAGCAGATATTTTTGTCCACTGCGCCTCTATTCCTCTCCAGATTGCATTATATTACTTTACTTCACCAGCCGGTCCTTATACTTCAGCCATTTTCCCGTACGTACCCTGTTAGTGAACAAAAATGCCCGTACGACCCAGTCCATGGTCATAGCGATCCAGACGCCGATGACGCCAAGTCCCAGACCCTGTCCCAGGATATATGCCATGCCCACACGGCAGAGCCACATGGAAGCGATCGCCACGATCATGGTAAATCTCACATCTCCCGCAGCGCGAAGTGCATTGGACTGTGCAAAGGACAACGGATGCACCAGCATACAACATACACAGCTGTAACATAACAGAAAAACAGTTATTTTCATTGTCTCCGAACTCAGATGATAGATTCCGCAGATCGGCCTTGCAAAAATAATCATGGGAATTCCCAACAGGATCATGCAGGCATACGCCGCCTTCATCATTTTTTTCAGATAATATAATGCCTGCTCTGTCTCTCCTGCACCGATGCACTGTCCGATCACAGTAATCATTGCTACACCGATGGCGTTGGCAGGGATCTGCTGAAAGCTGGCAATACTGCCTGTTACGGCATTTGCCGTCGTAGCAGCCATTCCAAAACCGGCGATCAGACTGGTGGTCAGAAGCTTACCGATCTGGAAGATACTGTTTTCCAGTCCGTTGGGAACACCGATATACAAAATCTTTCCCAAGATTTTCGTATCGACCCTCCAGTGATTGCTCACTATGATCTTGTCACTTTTTCCAAGCAGCACTATGATCATCACAGCCGACAATATTCTGGAAAACAGCGTGGACAACGCAGCACCGGCAGCACCGATCCCTGCACCATAGATCAGGATCGCATTTCCGGCAATATTTACCAGATTTGCCACCAATGACACTTTCATGGACACCTTGGAATCTCCCACCGCACGGAACAGAGCCGCACCACCGTTATAAATTCCCAGAAAAGGAAAGGACACCGCCACAATATAAAAATAAATTCTTGCGGCATTCATGACATCCGCTTCCACATTGCCGTAAAGCAGTGCCAGCAATCCCTTGTTCCAGATCAGTGCTATCGTCATAAACAGAAGGGCCACACCCCCTACCGCTATAAACAGCTGATTGGAGGCCCGGCCTACCATTTCCTTATCTCCGTGTCCCATATATTGCGCCGCCACGACCGCACCGCCGCTGGCCATGGCCGTGAACAGACCGATCAGCAATACGCAGATACTATCCACCAGAGAGATTCCGGATACCACAGCTTCTCCACAACTGGCCGCCATCACCGTGTCCGCCATTCCCATTGCGATTGCCAAAAACTGCTCTATGATCAGCGGCCACAATAATTTTTTCAGTGCATCCTGTGAAAATAACATTTTTTTCTCTTCCGTCATATCTTACATCGTTCCTTTATCATCACATTAACAACTGCCAAAATATCACATTGTCATTGCATTGTAAATAGAAATGTAATTTTATGATTCAGTAACTATTCAGCACCCCATTCGCAAAACCGCCTCTACGAGGCTTTCCTGAATAACATGCTTGCATGTTATTTGCTCATAGTGGTTACTTCGCCCTATAAATAGTTACAGCTCCTGATATACGAAATAGTCCGCAGCGACCAGGCCGCCTTCCATACCCTGCTCATTGATGGCAAACAGTCCGTCCTTGACACCAACCCAGCGGCCCGGAGTTGCTTCCACCATCTGTCCCACAGGCTGTAAATTTTCTTCTGCGGTTCCTACATAAAATGTACGGTAAATCTCCTTCTCCACCTTCATCTGGATATAAATGACATCACTGTTCCATTCGCCCAGACCGGTGCGCACTTCATCGTCCTTCGTCCAGTTGCCGGTGCGCTGCTGCAGGCTCATTTTACCGTGTATTTTCTGAACTGCAAGTGCTGTATAACATCCGCCCAGCGATACCAGTCCTGCCACATCGCCGTCCTTCATCTGTTCCAGATGCAGACAGGTGGTAATAGAAAATTCCGGTGCCGGCCATTTCTGTAATAACAGATTGCTGATATCGCACAGCTGTGTCTTCGGGTCCGCGGCCTGGGCATGAAGAATGAGCTGGCCGTTTTCCAGATCATACCATTCCTTTTTATAATTGGCATTCCACTGCCACTGTAATCCCAAGTTTTCCCCTTCGAAGAAATCACTGTCCTCCGGTGCATCGATTGGGTACGTCGCTCCTACTTCCGGCTTTTTATAGCGCAGTACCGGCTCACCGCATCCGTCCACTTCGTTCACGCCGATCACCGGCCAGTCGTTTTCCCAGTGCATGGGCTGTAAATGTACGATACGTCCCGCATTGCCCACATCCTGGAAATGCAGGAACCAGTCCTGTCCGTCCGGCGTATCCACCCAGGCACCCTGGTGAGGTCCGTTGACAGGAGAATTTCCCTGATGCAGGACGATTTTCTCTTCCCAGGGACCGTAAATATTTTTCGACCGCAGTACGGTCTGCCAGCCGGGCTTCACGCCCCCTGCCGGAGCGAAGATATAGTAATAGCCGTTTCTCTTGTACAGCTTCGGTCCCTCGATGGTGGGCTGGGTCGCATGGCCATCATAGATGAACTGACCGTCATCCAGCACTCCGGAGCAGTCCGGTTCGATGGGAGACATATACAGCATGCTCTTGAAACCGATACGGCTTCTGGCGAAAGCTGTCACCATGTATGCTTTGCCGTCCTCATCCCAGAAAGGACAGGGATCGATCCAGCCCACGACCTTACGCACATAAGCCGGCTCGCTCCACTTGCCGAAAGGATCCGTGGTCTTGCACATCATGATGCCCTCGTCCGGCATGGGGATAAATACGTAATAAGTTCCCTCATGATAACGGATGGCCGGTGCCCAGGTACCACAGCCGTGTACCGGCTTGTCATAATAGTCAAAGGGAAGCTTGTCAATGATGTAATTGATGACCTTCCAGTTCACCAGATCCTTCGAATGTAGCAGAGGCACTGCAGGGGTGTTACAGAAGCTGGAAGCGATCATAAAATAATCCTCTCCCACACGAATGGCATCCGGGTCCGAATAATCGGTATACAGGATCGGGTTGGTATAGGTGCCGTCGCCCTGATCAGCGATCCACATTTTATGTATCTTGGTCTTGTCCATAATTTCTCCATTCCGCAGCCTTTGCCGCCTTTTATTTACAAATGCAGGTGTTCAACACTCATTTGATAATAGTTACCTGTTTCTGAACAATTTCAGTATAACAGATGTTCCCTTGTATCGCGTGCCATTTTCCCATTAGTTTGTGTCAAATCTTGCATTTAGCGACTATAAATGTCATAATAGTGACAAAAGTTGCAGGAGGGAATCCCATTGAGTTTCTTTTACCAGAACCGTCAGGAACAGCTTTATTTATATTTATCCAAAAACAACCCCTATGCCGTCCATCTTCACAGACAGTTGGAGTTGATCTATGTATTGAGCGGTTCCACCACCGTCACCGTGGAACAGCAAGATTTTTTACTTACCCCCGGTCAGGGTGTTCTGGTTTTTCCGAACCAGATGCATGGCCTGAAGCATGTGGAACCCGGTCAGAATCTGCTCTGTATCTTCGAGCCGGATTTCTGCCACTCTTTCCGCCAGTTTTTCCAGAACAAAAAGCCTGCCCGCAATGACTTTACCGTCTCCTCCCTGTCAGAGCACAGCCGTATTGCCCTGCAGGGACTTAAAACACTGGCCGCTGCCATGGAAAAGGATCGTCCCACACCTTCCGATGTACAAGTCTATGCGGAAGGGTATCTCACACTCCTGCTGGCAGACCTGCTGCCATCGTTGCCTCTGCAAGTGCGTAAAAACACAGATGACCTGGAATTGGAGCAAAGACTGCTTCTCTATCTGGATGCCCACTATACCGAAGAATTGTCCCTGGAAAGTCTCTCGAAAGAATTCGGTGTCAGCCGCTTTGTCCTGTCCCGGATCTTCACTGAGAAACTCCACACCACTTTTCCTGATTACGTGAACTCCCGAAGGCTGGACTATGCCAGAGATCTTCTATTGTCCACGGAGCTCTCCGTGACGCAGATTGCGCTGGATGTGGGATTCGGAAGCTCCCGCACCTTTTTCCGGGCCTTTCATTCCGCTTATCACACCACTCCCGGAGCTTACCGCAGGCAGAAAGAGTCTTCCTGATTCCTTCCCTTACGCTGTATCCACAGAAGTTCCTCTCCCGCCCGGATATAATCTTTCCAGGTACCGACGATCTGTCCCCGCTCCGGGATCTGGCACATTTCCACCGTCACCGCCGTATCCACGCCTTCCCTTGCCAGGCCCTCCTGATCAAATTCCATCAGCAGTTTTCCTTTGCGCACGATCTCGTTTTGCAGGACATTGCAATGATAATAGGCGCTGTGCAGTTCTTCCCTGTCTCTGCAGATATTCAACAGCAGTTCCAGTCCGCTGTCCGTGCGGAATCGGATCCGGTTTCCCATGGGATAAAGTTTCAATACCTTTCCTGCCGTGGGCGCATAGACCTTTCCATCCTCTGGCACGATGCTGATACAGCCAGTTCCGGCATCAGCGGTCTCTTCAGCGGTCTCTTCCATGCGCTTACGGATCTCTCCGTTCACCGGGCTGCCTATAGTGACACCTTCCCTCACCAGTTGCTTGGCTGCTGTATTTTTTCTCTCTTCCCTGTCTTCCCCTGTCTCTTCTGTTTCTTCCATTTTCCACCGGATACTCCTGCCAGACCAGAAGCCGACCAACAGTCCCAGCACTCCCGTTGCCACGATGTCATACATCTGCATGTTTCTACCTTCCTTTTTCCATGATAAGGTTCCCGCTCCTTATTCTGTCTCATTTTCGGGAAAACATGCCATTTTTTCATTCATAACTTCCAAAAGAAGTGCCGCCACGATTCCTGCCGCCATGCAGAACAGATTCCGGGATGCGGTCTCCGGAGATGTGGCAAAACTGTTCCATGGAACCGTCATCACTGTAGCTGCACTGATGATCCCGAAGATCCCGTGGGACATCCCCGCATACTGTTTTTCAAGCAGGCGGTTTACCAGCCTGGCCAGGCACACAAAAGTCACCACGCAGCCGGTCATTCCGGGAATCAACACCTCTGGCCGAAGATGACCGATCCCCTCTACGAACGGTGTATACAGCCCTAAGGGCATCAGTAGTGTAGAAAAACTCATCCCCGGAGCGATCACCGACAGAGCAAGGGCAAATCCACAGAACAGATACGCTCCGAGTCCCGGCTCCACTGCAGTCTTGGAAGTCTGCAACGAAAACAGCAAAAAAATCATTGCCGCAAACGTCACTCCGGAGACAATCCTGTCTCCTCCGGTCCTGCCCTGCTCTCCCGCTTCCCGCCACAGGGACGGCAGCATTCCGCCGATCAGCCCCACAAATACACAGACCGATTGCTCCGGATAGGTCTCCAACACATAAGAAAGCAGATTCGCCACACCTAAAAATCCCGCCGCAGAACCGATCATATACGGGAGCAATCGCGGCAGATGCGTCTGCCACTTACGCAGAGGATCCGCCAGCAGCTCCATGATCGGTCGATAGACTCCGAACACTACACTTAAAACGCCGCCGGATATCCCCGGGAGTACCGCTCCCAGACCGATCAGCGCCCCTTGTAATACTTTTCCCAAAAATCTAAGATCCATCGTCATTCTCCGCATCCTGTTGCTCTTAAAATCATATGCTTTTTCCATAAGAAAATAGGTCTAAAAATCAAAGATAATTATTGACATTTCGATCAGGGCAATGGTATACTCTAACCGTATTCTAAATGAAAGTCATTGATCTCACATATTTTTGTAAGACATTGCTACTTTTTCACGGATGCTTTACAAAAATATGTGATTTTTTTGTCCTACGTTTTAGAATCATCAAAAGGATCAGGCAAAGCCTGAATTATTAAAGGAGGTACCAATAATGAATAACGGTACAGTTAAGTGGTTCAATGCTCAGAAGGGTTATGGTTTCATCACCAACGATGCTAACGGCGAAGAAGTATTCGTACACTTTTCCGCAATCAACGCTGATGGTTTCAAGTCTCTGGAAGAGGGCCAGAAGGTAACTTTCGATACCGAGTGCGATCCTCAGAACAGCAGCAAGATCCGTGCTACCAACGTTACTGTTGTAGCTTAATAGCAAGACAGACCAAAAGGATCAGTCCCACGGGACTGATCCTTTTTCATGCCCGGAATCCTCTCCACCGCTCTGCAGAAATCTCCGGTTTCGTCACAAGACATTCCGGATCCGGTGCCAACACATGCCGTACCACCCGGAACACTTTCTGCGCATCACACAGCAGACACTTCGCATCTCCGAACATCACCACTTCCACTGCTCCACAATCCAGAAACGCCTGGTTCAATTTCACAAAATCTTCCGAGATATGGGGCTGGTCGGGATTATAGTGTTTTCTCATATATACTTTCTTTTCTCTTCCGTCCGGCAGGATCGTTGTCAATAACATGGGCTCCGCCGCCAGACGATTCGGAACATTCAGCACCTCTTCCACACTGTGGATGTAAGTATTGCGTTCATGTCCAACGCCAACCAGCAGAATCTTACCACCGCAGTCTTTCAGCCGGTCGTAGGCTCCTCCCGGGGTACATGGAGTGTTACGTTCTTCCTCTCCTGCCAGATATTCGGCAGCATTTTTTCCGTACCCCGCTAAAGAATGGGTGGGATGCAGGGAGCGCACCACACCCTCTCTCTGCCGGAACAGATTGGTCAGCAGTCCCACGCAGGATTGGGTATTACGATAGTCATACACCGGGTGCTGTGCATTCACATTGGCCCAGGTATGGGTCGGCAATAGCAGAAGGCCTTCCGTAAAATATTCCATCCAGGCATCCAGCACGATATCCGCACCGCCCTCCACTTCTCCGATGGCCTTCATGGAAGAATGGATCAGGATCGTCTCTTTTCCCGTAAGTCCCACATTCCGTAACTGCTGTTTCAATTCTTCTTTGGTATACATATTTTTTCCTCGCATATCGCATATAGTAAAAGGCCGGTTTCCTGGGGAGCATGGAACCGACCTTTTTATGCTGTTTTCTCTACTTTCCCGCTTCCGGTACAAAACTGTCGAAGATGAAAATATCGAAATGTTTTCTCGCTTCGTCCAGTTCCTTCTGGCTCTTGATGGTCCATGCGGCTGCAGTATTATGGTACAAACCTCTGCAAAGCTTCCGGGACAGGATTTCAGGATAATGATGATTGTATGCCACAAAATCCGGCTTGGTCACGAAGTTCAGCAGCAGATTCTGCAATACAAAATATAATATCCCGACATACTCTCCTTCTTTCAGAAAAGCATCGGACAACTGGCCTCGCACCAGATCCGGATGTTTCTTCCGATACCACCACACACCCAGAGGGTTGAAGGACTCCATGCAGTACATTCCCTTGTAGGCCCGCAGCATTTTATCTGCAAGGGGACACAAAGACAGGTCGGTGCGCTCGATCTTGAACTCCACGATCAAAGGCACTTTTCCATCTACCATCTTCAATACATCCTCAAACTTCGGAATCTTCTCCACAGAATCGCACAGGTGAAACTGCTGCAATTCCTCGTAGGTATAATCACTGATCTTGCCTTCGCCGCCGCAGACTCTTTTTAATGTAAAATCATGGAACACCACGGGGATCTTGTCCTTCGTCAGCTGAATGTCCAGTTCAATACCGAAGCCCGCATCCGCAGCCTTACGGAATGCCGCCATGGAGTTCTCCGGTGCTTCCGTTGCATTATCGTGCAGGCCTCTGTGGGCGTAGAGCCATTCTGTAAAAGGGGCCGTATCGGGCTTATGGATCATCCGGGGCATGATCATAAGGAAGTAAAGAATCGCCAGCACTACAATGACGATCAGTATGATTGCTAAAACTTTCATTCTCAATTCAACCTTCTATCTTATGTTTTGATTCACATACATCTTTTCTGCGCCCTCTTAGTCTCCGCGAAAAGCTGCTGCATCTTACTTTAATCCACTGCCCCGCAATTTTCAAGTAGCTATTTCTAAAGATTTTCTAACGATTTATTGTCTATTTTATTAATCGTCCACGTCAAAGTTCTCCAGAATGCTCTCCTTCTTCTGGGGCTTCACATCGCCGTGGCGTACCTGGGTCATGGTCAGGAATGCCATCAGGGAGAAGAACAGCGCATAGGGGAACAGAGTGTTATAGGACACCTTCTCCAGCAAAAATCCGGACAATACCGGGGTCAGGATCTGCGCCGCCATGGAAAAGGTGTAATAGGTTCCGGTGAATTTACCCACATCGCTGCCACTGCTCATGGCCACGATCATGGGATAGGAATTCACGTTGATCGCTGCCCATGCCACACCGATCAGGGCAAAGGCCACATTGACGATGGGGTGATATTCTCTGGCGAAAATAGCCGCTCCGTAGCAGGCTGCCATCAGCAGGACACCGTCCATGATGGTCTTTTTACGGCCGATCTTCGCTGAAATACTTCCGATAGGGATATAACTGAAAATGGCTGCCACGGTAGCCACCATCAGACAGTTGGCGAAGCTTCCGCCCTCCATCTTCCATACTACTTTCGTATAACGGGAAAATGCTGTGGTCACGGCATTATAAGCGGTGAACCATAAGAAGATGGACGCCAGCATGAAGTACATACTGCGCTTCACATCCTTCGGCATGTCCTTGGCGCTTTCGGTCTTTGCCGTCTGCTGTTTTTCCTCGAAAGCTTTTGTCTCTCCGGTGTCTCCCACTGCCTCGATCTCTCCGGCAGCTTCCACGCCTTCGGCCATCGCTTTTTCTTCTATGGTGTCTGCGTTTGCGGCTTCTGCCTTTTCCACTTCTTCCCGCAGCTTATTTTCCCGGATGGTGATCACGAGGATTCCCACTGCAATAGCCATGACTGCAGCAATGCTGGCAAACAGCGGCAGGTAATCCGGTGTTTCCCCTTTGCCCACCAGTACCTTGATCATGATCAGGGCATAGACACCGCCTACGGCTCCCATAAGGTTGATCACCGCATTGGCGCGGCTGCGCAGATGGTTCGGCGTCACATCCGGCATCAGTGCTACCGCCGGAGAACGGTACAGTCCCATGGACACCAGCGTGAGGAACAGCACCCCTAAAAAGAACACCTGGTTACTGAAGGACCCTCCGGTGGCCCATCTTGCCTTCTCCGCATTATCGATCATCGGCAACATCATCATGAAGATCACTGCCAGGATCGTACCTGCCACGATAAATGGCATTCTTCTGCCAAGCTTCGTATGTACCTTGTCTGACAGCATACCGCACACCGGCAGCAGGAAGATGGCCAGCACATTGTCCAGTGCCATGACCGCTCCCGTCATAGTCTCTCCCAGGTGATAGGTGTTCTGCAGGATCAGCGGGATAATGTTGTCATACATCTGCCAGAAAGAACAGATGCTAAGAAAAGCCAGTCCGATCAGAAACGTTCTTTTGTAATTTAATTTTGTCTCCATAAGAAAACCTCCCAAGTTGATAGTTCTATTCTATCAAAGGGGAATGCTTCTCGCAATCTTCGGGGGTAAAATTGAGGTAAATTTTCCTCCCGAAATTTTATTTGCATTGAGCGCCTGTTTCGAAGCATCAGCCACCACGAAGTGACGGAAGTCGTTCCAGCGTGGCACACTGGTTGGTCCACCGCCCAAGAAAACGCTGAAATATCACACTTTCTCCTTGAAATATGTGGGCTTTTATGTATAATGGAAGAAGTGACTTTGTAACGCATATAAATAAGAAGAGGTTTTTAGAATGATCAGTGCAAACAACGTAACTTACCGTGTGGGTAAGAAAGCATTATTCGAAGATGTCAACATCAAGTTTACCGAAGGCAACTGTTACGGTCTCATCGGAGCCAACGGTGCCGGTAAATCCACCTTTTTAAAGATTCTGTCCGGTCAGCTGGACACTACCAAAGGTGATATCGTCATCACCCCCGGTCAGCGTCTCTCCGTGTTGGAACAGGATCATTTCAAATACGATGACAACGTGGTTATGGATACCGTTATCATGGGTAACGAACGTCTCTTCCAGATCATGAAGGAAAAGGATGCCATCTATGCCAAGGAAGATTTCAGTGACGAGGACGGTATCCGTGCCAGCGAACTGGAAGCGGAATTCGCCGAGATGGACGGTTGGGAAGCAGAGTCCAATGCTGCCATGCTGTTAAACGGTCTTGGCATCGGCACCGAGTTCCACTACTCTCTCATGAAGGATCTGGACGGCAGCCTGAAGGTGAAGGTCCTGTTGGCCAAGGCACTGTTCGGTAATCCCGACATTCTGCTGCTGGATGAGCCGACCAACCATCTGGATCTGGATGCGATCGCATGGTTGGAAGATTTCCTGATTGATTTCGAGAATACCGTTATCGTAGTATCCCATGACCGTTACTTCCTGAACAAGGTATGTACCCAGATCGCCGACATCGACTACGGCAAGATTCAGCTGTATGCCGGTAACTACGACTTCTGGTACGAGTCCAGCCAGCTGCTGATCAAGCAGATGAAGGAAGCCAACAAGAAAAAGGAAGAAAAGATCAAGGAACTGCAGGAGTTTATCTCCCGTTTCTCCGCAAATGCTTCCAAGTCCAAGCAGGCTACTTCCAGAAAACGTGCACTGGAAAAAATTGAGCTGGATGATATTAAGCCTTCCAGCAGAAAATATCCTTATATTGACTTCCGTCCCGAGCGTGAGATCGGTAACGAGGTACTGGCTGTGGAGCATCTGTCCAAGACCATCAACGGAGAAAAGGTGTTAGATGACATCTCCTTCACTCTGGGCCGTGAAGACAAGGTGGCTTTCGTAGGTAGCTGCGAGCTGGCGAAGACTACTCTGTTCCAGATCCTGGCCGGGGAAATGGAGCCGGACGAGGGAACCTACAAGTGGGGTGTTACCACTTCCCAGTCCTACTTTCCGAAGGACAATACCGCAGAGTTCGACAACGATATGACCATCGCCGACTGGCTGACCGGTTACTCTCCCGTGAAGGATGCCACTTATGTACGTGGTTTCCTGGGACGTATGCTGTTCGCCGGTGAAGACGGTGTGAAGAAGGTTCGTATTCTCTCCGGTGGTGAGAAGGTGCGCTGCCTGCTGTCCAAGATGATGATCAGCGGTGCCAACTGCCTGATCCTGGATGAGCCCACGAACCATTTGGACATGGAGTCCATCACCGCACTGAACAACGGTCTGATCAAGTTCCCCGGTGTGGCACTGTTCTCCTGCCATGACCACCAGTTCGTACAGACCACCGCCAACCGTATCATCGAGATCCTGCCAAACGGCAGCCTGGTAGACAAGATCACTACCTACGATGAGTATCTGGCAAGCGATGAAATGGCAAGAAAGCGTACTGTATTCACTGCACAGACCGAGGACGACGAGAACTAAGACAAATAAAATGGATGCCGGTAATGCCGACATCCATTTTTTGAAAGGAGCTTTACTATTATGGTAGATTTACACGTACACTCCACCTGCTCTGATGGCACTTTCACCCCGGAGGAATTAGTCGATTACGCGATGGAAAAGGGACTGCGTGCCTTCGCCCTCACAGATCATGATACCGTAAACGGATTGGACCGGGCGATCCGGTATGCGGAAGGATCCCCGGCTGACGCTCCCTCGCCTCAGGTGCCGGAAGTCATCCCCGGTATAGAACTTTCCACAGAATACCAGGGAAAAGATATCCACATGGTGGGACTTTTCATTGATTACCACCAGCCGGATTTTGCTCATTACCTGGAGGATTTCATCCATTCCCGAGAGAACCGCAACGAGAAAATGTGCGCACTCCTTCGAGAACATAACATTGATATCACCTATGAAGCGCTTCTGGCAGAATTCCCCGGTGCAGTTATCACCAGGGCGCATTTTGCAAGGTATCTGCTCTCCCACGGCTATATCCAGAGCATGAAGGAAGCATTTGACCGCTATGTGGGCGACCACTGTCCCTGTTTCGTTCCGAGAGAAAAGGTGACCCCCGCTCAGGCGGTGGAGCTGATCCTCGGTGCCGGCGGCGTTCCCGTGCTGGCGCACCCGATCCTCTACCATATGAGCGACGAGCGATTGGATAACCTCGTGGCAGAATTAAAGAGCATCGGCCTCGTGGGTATCGAAGCCATCTACAGCACCTACAACACTGCTGAAGAACGTCAGATCCGGGGGCTTGCCTCCAAATACGACCTGAAGATCAGCGGCGGCTCCGACTTCCACGGTGCCAATAAGCCCAAGATCGACCTCGGCACCGGCTGGGGCAAGCTGTATGTGCCGGATGAAGTGCTGGAAAATCTGCGCCCGGGCCGGAAATAACTAGAAAGTTATGCGAGCAATGAGCCGCGCATAGGCATAGTGAAGACAGCGATGGGCGCTCGCGCATGATTCGCTGTCTTTACTTATGCCGAGATGCGGCGAACGCCGCGATATGAAATAAGATTGGCAGCGTTTTATGCTGACAATCTTATGAATAGCGTGGCTCATTGCGGAGGGTTTTATCTTCGGGACATAGTAGAAGAAAAATGTAGATTACGCCCCGCTTGTCGGAAACTTCCGGGGCTCGACAGAGAAAAAACACGGATTACGCCCCGCTTGTCGGAAACTTCCGGGGCTCAGCAGAGAAAAAACATGGATTACGCCCCGCTTGTCAGGAACTTCTGGGGCTCAGCAGAGAAAAAACACGAATTACGCCCCGCTTGTCAGGAACTTCCGGGGCTCAGCAGAGAAAAAACACGAATTACGCCCCGCTTGTCGAAAACTTCCGGGGCTCAACAGAGAAAAAACACGGATTACGCCCCGCTTGTCGGAAACTTCCGGGGCTCAACAGAGAAAAAACACGGATTACGCCCCGCTTGTCGGAATCTTCCGGGGCTCAACAGAGAAAAAACACGAATTACGCCCCGCTTGTCGGAAACTTCCGGGGCTCAACAGAGAAAAAACACGGATT